>Ga0209291_1002575_pt1 | contig 14477 bp, 10 predicted proteins | sample GOMGulsemesocosm_FD_184633 | JGI IMG/M metagenome (GOLD analysis project Ga0209291, IMG submission 184633) | Methane-oxidizing microbial communities from mesocosms in the Gulf of Mexico - GOM9B Gulf of Mexico (SPAdes) (version 2) | ecosystem: Environmental > Aquatic > Marine > Cold seeps...
ACAGCCGCATCACAGTTTAGTTCCATAGTTTTCAAGAAGCGCTTCTCAAAGATACGAATAAAAGGATTAAACCAAAAGAGGGCAGAGCATAACCTAAAGATAATAACAGCTCTGGGATCATGTCTCTCTATATGCATAAGTTCATGCTCTATTAATAAAAATCGTTGTTGTTTCGGCATATTCAGAGCATGATTTGGCAACAACATTTTCATTCTGAAAAAGCCATAAACAAACGGAGAAATCGCTTGATTCGTGAGATATACGTCAATATTCTTGGCTTTTATTATCATTTGTTGTTGTTGACTAAATAGCCCTAATTCTCTTGCAGGCTCAGCTTGCAAGATAAATTTTCCTACTCTGAAAGCGGCAAAACAAAAATGAAGAAGCGAATAAACGCAGCCAGTAAGTAGAACAGTTACAAGAATAGAGCAAAAAAATTGTGATGTTGTTTGGCTTGCAACCTGACTTACTATGGTATTGGTATGATCAATTAAACTATGATGTGAATTAAACACGGCACTCTTTAATTGAGCAGGAATGAAGTCATTAACCATGTAAAAAGAAATAGGCAATAAAGGGGCTAACGTTACTATCAATAAAGCCAGCCAGAAAACAGACCACTTCGCCAGCTCAGGTAGCAATCGAATCACAGCCGAGGCCAAGCCAAATAACAAAAAGCTCCAACCTGTAAACATTAATACCTGCAATAACAGGGCATTGGTCATCTCTTGATAATCCATAATATTACTCTTCTTCACCTGTTTTTTTATCTAAATCGACTAATAGTTTTTCTAGTTCTGTTATTTCACTTTCGTCGATTAACCGGCTGTCTGTAAACATCGCTACTGGCAGAGGCCCATCTATTTCAAATATTCGCTTGGCAAAATCTTGTGCAAAATCGGCTAAAGTTTTTATTTTATCTAATCGGGAACAGTAGATTTTTTTATTACCTTGAAACGCCATGGTTACAAAGTCTTTTTCTCCCATTCTTTCCAATGTTTTTCTAGTCGATGAGTAGCTCCAATCAAATAGTTCTTGTATTTCATCATGTAGCTCACGAGCAGTACGAGGTTGCTGTTGCCATAACAGTTTTAATATTTCCAATTCAGGTATTGTTGGTTTCATGTGAGTAACTTTAGTCCGGTATTATGCTTATAATGCGACACAGGTCGCACATAGTCAACATTAAAGTGCGTCATTTGTCGCACATGGTTGCTTTAAGGGTTTTCTACTCGGTTAATAAAATGAAGATGATTATAAATTCAATCCGCTAAGTTAGCTTTAGGTAACACGATAAACGCATTATCTAGGCTGCTAACTCTGTATACTTGACTGTTAAGGTATTATCTTAATTTGCACTTGGTAGCAGTGGGAAGGCCTGATTTATGATCAAAGCTATACTAAGCTTAACCAAAGAAAATTTATGAACAGCTATGCTTTTGGCTAAGTATACTGACTTGAAAAACTAAGATTTTGGGAAAATATTACTGAATTAGTCTCTCAAAAAAGTTGTTTGTATGGTAATTAAATAATGGAGTTTAAAGTGGAATTAGGCGCATTTTCAGTAAGTTTATCGGTTAAAAACATTGAAGAGTCAAAAGTGTTTTATCAAAAATTAGGCTTTGAAAAAGTTGGCGGAGAGCAATCGCAAAATTGGTTAATACTACGAAATGGTGATCATACCATTGGCTTATTCCAAGGTATGTTTGAAGGTAATATAATGACATTTAACCCTGGTTGGGATAAAGACTGTAAAACACTAGAGTCGTTTACTGATATAAGAGAGCTTTTAAAAGCATTTGAAGCGCAAGGTGTTAATATAATACAAAAGTCGATTAATGGTGAAAAAGGGCCGGCAAGTTTGTCTATTCAAGACCCCGATGGTAATTCGATTCTCATTGATCAACATGTATAAATAACATTAACACAGCAATTAAAGCTCAACGAATAAAACGGTTTTTGAGCTACATCTATAGGAAATCATGGTAAACCTGCTAAGTACAATTAAAAATATAATCAACGAAAAACGTGAGCTGCCATTTTCAGTATATTCCTCAATTAAAGAGCAAAAGTTATTAAATGTGCCTATTGTAAAACCATTATTAATTATTGTTCTTAATGGTGATAAAGAGCTAGGTAAGGATAATGAGTTAATTTGTCATTCTGGCGACTTTATCTTTTTATCTACTAGCCCTGCGATAAATATGCGCAATATTCCAAAAGGTAAAGAATATTTTGCCTTGTTAATAGAGTTTGATTATCAAGATTTTACTGGCATGGCAACCAGTGCATCCAATAAGCAAAATTATTGTATTGGTAAAGCAACTGCCACTTTCGAGCAGTGTTTACAGCAATTTGTTGAAAGCTCTCTTTGGGCTCCTGAACAACTGTGGCCTTTGCGTAAAAGAGAAATTATAGCGTTATTGTGCCACATGGGGCATAAAGAAATTTTGTCTATGGTCGGAAATCCTAAAGTAGGGCATAGGTTGCATGATATGTTCTGTAAACAGAATTTTCATCAGTTAACCATTGAAAATATTTGTGATCAACTAGCAATGAGCGAATCTACGTTACGTAGAAAACTTAAGTCTGAAGGCACAAGTGTGCAAGAGATAAAGGATCAAGCAAGGCTAGGTCTAGGTTTACATTTGTTGCAAACAACACATAATCCTATTGCTCTGATTGCGGAAAAATGTGGTTACCAATCTCAATCACGATTTACCGATCGGTTTAAAGGCCGATTTGGTTTAACCCCCTCTGAACTTCGAAAAACTAAAATGGTGGATTAGGGCGAAAGTGTGACTGTTTTGAGACTATTTAAGCTGAAATAAAAGGCTATTATAGTTTTAAATCAAACAGCGAATAACAAGGATTATTATGCGTCATACACTTAAACTTCTTTTAGTTTTATCACTCAGCGTTTCGGCAACTGTATTTGCCGGTTCTTTTACTTTATCTAGTCAGGATATTGCTCAAGGAGAATTTATGCCTAAAGCCCATGAGTTCAATGGTTTTGGCTGCTCTGGAGGCGATTTGTCACCACACCTTAAATGGGTTAACGCGCCAAAAGGTACAAAAAGCTTTGCAATAACAGCCTATGATCCCGATGCTCCGACAGGCAGTGGATGGTGGCATTGGCAAGTGGTAAATATACCAATGACAGTGATGGAAATACCAACTGGCGCAGGCAATACCAAAACTAATAGCGCGCCAAAAGGCAGTAAACAAATAAAGAATGATTACGGTAGTTCAGGGTTTGGTGGGGCTTGCCCGCCGCAAGGTCATGGTGTTCATCACTATCGCTTTACCATACATGCGCTTTCTGTCGAAACACTCGACTTGCCAGCAGATGCTTCGGGCGCATTGGCGGGTTACATGATCAATGGACATACCATTGAATCAAGTACCTTAGAGTCTTTGTACAAACGTGACTAGCCTTGTCAGTTGTTAATAAAATTGAACTGTTTATTGATCGATTGTTTTAGTAAGCCTATTAAAACAATCGAGTAACGCCATAGGTGGAAGTTAAATATCACGATTATATTTTTGCTAGGTTTTATCGTTATTGCATTTGAAAGGCTATTTTATCAGCTTCGGTTGTAATCATGGAATAAGGTTTAATATCCCATTTCTTTGGGGGTATATCGCTTGCTTAATCTTGGCTTCATAGCGTTTATTTAAATTCTTTATTGGCTCTCTTCAAATATTGAAAACAATATATGACTATTGAATAAGTGATTTACGTCTACACGTTTACAAATTAATTTTCGGTTATTCTTTTTACTTTTAAATAAAAGTAATCTTCTTTTCGTACATCATTTTCACAATCCTTTGCAATTACGCACATGCATTGTGCATTTATTGCGAATATTAACAACGTAGTTATTTCTTTATGATGATGCTAATTCAAATGCACAAGGAAATATTTATGATTACTTTATACCATGTACCAGGCTCTTGTTCTTTAGCGGTAAAAGCGGCTCTTGCTCTAACAAACCTAGAGCACGAAGTTAAAATTATTAACGCTGATGCTGGCGAGCAGTTTGCCCCTGAATTCATTAAAATCAATCCATTGAGTAAAGTTCCTGCTCTGATCGTAGATGGTGAAATAATCACGGAAGGGGCAGCTATCATACAATATATTAATGAAGTCGCCCCTAGTGCTAACTTACTGCCCGCATTAGGCACAATAGAGCGGGCTCAAGCATTAAAATGGATGATGTTTGTTTATTCTAATGTACACCCTCACTTTGCTCGTGCATTTGTTCCTGCTCGTTATGGTAACGATGAAGTTGATGTGAAAGATAAAGCAGAAAATGCACTACATGACTTGTTTGCGATTATTAATAATCAACTTGCTAGCAGCAGTTATATTGCAGGTTCGACATTAAGCATTGCTGATTTATATCTAGGTGTGGCTATCCATTGGCAAATTATCATGAAAGAGTCTTTAACTGAGAAATACGGGCATGTTGATCGCTATTTACAGCGACTATTAAATCACCCAACCATTGGTCAAATCTACAAAAGCGAGCTTTCTTAGTTGATAAGTTATATGTGACTCTTTAATTAGCTGACAGCAAGTATTTGTATTTCTTTTGAATATTTCAGTGCTTGCTACTTTTTCTCAAAATTTATTTAACGCGCAACTCTGCTCGTTACTGGACGTATTATGAATGATATTTTTAGCTCAATTACCTTAGGTGATTATCAACTAAGTAACCGAATTTTTATGGCTCCTCTTTCGCGTGGTCGCGCTGTTGAAAATGGCGTACCCAATGCAATGATGGCCGAATATTATGGGCAACGTGCAAGTGCAGGTTTAATTATTGCTGAAGCTACAGCCGTAGCTAAAAGTGGATTAGGTTGGATGAATGCACCAGGTCTATACAACGATGAACAACAAGCTGGTTGGAAAGACATTGCTGAGGTCGTGCATGAAAAAAACGGGCGGATTTTTGTTCAGCTTTGGCATATGGGAAGCATAGTGCATCCTGACTTTATTGAGGGGGAATTACCTGTTTCTTCTTCTGCGGTAAGACAGCAAGGCTCATTGACCACTCCCAAAGGACGCGATCGTGAGTTTGCCGTCCCTAAAGCTTTAACTAGGTCGCAAATCGGTGAAACGGTGCAACAATTTGTTGATGCAGCTAAACGCGCTATTAATGCTGGCTTAGACGGTATTGAGATCCATGGAGCCAATGGTTTCTTAGTTGATCAATTTATTCGTGATGGCATTAACCAGCGCGAAGACGAATATGGCGGATCTATTGATAATCGATTACGTTTTATGATGGAAATAGTTAACGCTGTTTGTATGGAAATTGGTTCAGGAAAGGTTGGTATCAGACTTTCGCCGAGCAATAAAGTTTGGGGGATAACAGATTCAAACCCACAAGCGACATTTTCTCGTGCAGTAACTTTATTAAATAAGTTTAATCTGGCTTATGTTCACATTTTAGAGCCGAAACCTGAAACGGGTCATGCTATGGCAGCATCTGATTATTTAACGCCGGTATTACGCGAAAACTACCAAGGTAGTTTAATTATTAATGGTGGTTATAACAAAAAAACGGCCAATAATGCTCTGGCTAACAACGAAGCTGAAGCGATTGCTTTTGGCACACCATTTATTGCTAACCCAGATCTTGTTGAAAGGTTTCAAACTGATGCAGCGTTAACTCAACCAGATAGGACGACTTTTTATACGAGTGAAGCTAAAGGATATACTGATTATGCTTTTATGGACGGTGTTTAATAAATAAATTACTTTGAAGGGGGAAATGCTTGTTTTACCGAGATTCATTTCCTTCGAAAAGTGATTTTCGTTGTAATAGTCGCTTGGTTATAAACTCTCTTAAACATCTTACTTTAGCTGTATTACGAAGATCGACATGACTTAAGACCCACACTCCCCATTGCGAAGTAGGTAAATTGATGGGCAATTTGTTAACTGAAACATCGCCTAGCACGTCAGGTAAATAACAGGGCATTCTTGCTATGCCAACACCTGTTTTGACCGCAGCATACATAGAATATAAATCATCAACACGCATCGTAATTTTAGCCTGAGGATAATGCTCTTTGGCCCAAGGAGGTAAATCCGACTCATTACTCCATGTAATAATGGAAACTTGTTTTGATAAATCTATATCTGCATGGGCGTATATAGCATGGCCTAGCGTTGCAACTTTTTTTCCTATTAAATAATCAGGTGGCTCCGCGGTTAGTCTAATCGCGACATCAGCTTCACGGGCAGCCAGGTTTTTTATTCCTTTCGCAACATATAAGTTTGGCAATATGTCTGGTTGGAGCTTTTTAAATTCAGCTAAATCGGAAGAGAGGATATAGTTGAAAATATCGTGTGGCATAGTCAGGTTTATTTCGCCCTGTAAACGACTATCTTGGCCGAATAGCTGTCGATAAACTTGATGGTTTTTCTCTTCTAGTTCTAACGCTAATTCATAGATAGAACTGGCAGCGACATTCATTTCATAACCATTGGGTGAGCGTTCGAATAAACGAACACCATGTCGTTCTTCGAATGCTTGAATACGCCGAGAAACCGTGGAATGGTTTACCCCTAACTCTTTAGCCGCAGTACTCAAATTACCGCAACGAACCACTGCCAAAAAATAACGTATATCATCCCAATTGGTCATCTGTTTTTATCGCTTAAAGTTAATGGTAAATCTATTTATAGACTAAGGGTATTATATAATCATTTTGGCTTTTTAGTCAGCCATAGCTGTTTAACTAAATGAAAATTTATTATTAGAAGTCTTATTTATGATACTACCAAGCACTCACTGAATGATGTTTCTCCGCTACGTTATTTCTGATATATGTTTGGCGTGGAATTAGTGAAACCGGCTATATAGTGATTTGATATAACACGGGTATGCATTTTACATCCGAACTTTATTAGTTTCTACTTAGCAGTGCATACCAAAACCAATAGGGAATAGTGGTTTTATTTTAGTTTTAGTTTTAGTTTTTTCTGTATAGGATGCTTTAGGCCAAGAAAAAGAAAGTTTCCCTTGAAAATCAAAGTCACCAAACAGCATGTCACTAACGCCTTGGCCTTCTGAACCAGGTAACCAAGCAGCGATAAACGCAGCCGATTTTTTAAGTTCATCATTGATTACCAAGGTTCTACCCGAAATCAAAATAGCAACAACAGGTATTCCTTTATCACTAAGGTCTTTAATAACCTGATAGTCTTCGGGATGTAATTCTTTCAATTCTATCGAGTGGCCATAGGGCTCTGAAATATTGAGTTGACCGTTAATTTGTGATCCTGCTTCTATGATGAGGTTCTCACTGTTCCTAATATCACCAAACCCTTCAGCATATGGATATTCACCAATCACAACCACAGCTATATCATGATCTTTGGCTGATATAGTTGAAACGTCTGTATTATTTAATATCGCATTGGGAGCAACTTTTGCAATGCCTTGCCAGATAGACGTGGCGCCTTGAAACTCATCGTTTCCTGTTACACCTTGCCAGTCGATGGTAAATCCACCGCATTGATGGCCAATATTATCAGCATTTTTTCCGGCAACTAAAATACGATCATTTCTTTTTAATGGCAGTGTTTTCTTTTGATTTTTTAACAAAACAAGTGATTTTCTTACCGCTTCTCGAGCAATATTTCTATGTTCAGCTGAACCAAAGCTATAATGATTTGCCCAAACCCTATCACTTGGAGAAGGCGCATTAAACAAACCACTGGCAAATTTAACCGATAATATTCGACTTACAGCATCATCAATCCTTGATATAGGAACGGTTCCCAGTTCGACATGGTTGAGTAGGTGTTTAATAAATTGCTGCCAGTTCTCCGGTAACATAAACATATCTATTCCGGCATTTACTCCTTGGGCAACCGATAAGTAAAAATCATCAAAGAGATAATCAATACCGTTCATATCCGAAATAATGAAACCAGAGAAGTCTAATTGTTTTTTGAGTACATCCGTTAACAGGTATTCATGACCATGACACTTATTACCATTCCAACTATTAAATGACGCCATAACTGTCATAGCACCAGATTTTATAGCACTTAAATAGGGACTAATGTGAGTATTGTTAAGTTCTGCCCAAGAAATATTTGCATCACCTTGGTCAATGCCATGAGATGTAGCACCATCACCGACCCAATGCTTAACGCAAGCTATTACGCCTTCTCCTGCAAGTTTCCCTTGTAAACCATGGATGATCTCTCCTGCATATTTATCAACGAGCTCAGGAGATTGAGCGTAGCTTTCATAGAAACGTCCCCACTGATTATTTTGTGCGACTGCGAGATTAGGAGCAAAAACCCAGTCTACTCCTGTGGCTAAGACCTCTTTTCGAGTTGTATCGGCTATACGTTTTACTAAATCAGGATCATTAGCTGCGCCTAGCCCAATATTATGAGGAAATATTGTTGCCCCTTTAAGGTTATTGTGACCATGTATCGCATCAACACCATAAAGTAATGGGATAGATAAATGATTTTCATCTTCAAAAACGGAAGCGTGCCAATAGCTATCCGTTGTTTTAAGCCAACCGTTAGGCTCATTACATTCTGGAAATGAACCAGCCCCGCTTAATAACGATCCTAAATGATATTTTTTAACATCATCAGGTGTACAGCTTAGTCTTTCAGCTTGGATCATTTGTCCAATTTTCTGTGCTAATGTCATCTTTGACATAAGCTCATTCACTTGTTTTATTATTGTTGGCTGACTAAGAAGCGGATGCATTTTTTCTGTTTATCCCTGAGTGTTAAATAGAGCAATTGGGCTAAATTGACCAAAAGCCAAAGTAATCATTAGATTGAAATTTATTCTTATTCTTTGTAAATAGTTAACTGGTAAATTTCTTTAAACAACTTCAAACTCTGTTTTGAGTCCGGTATCTGAATTGCTACTTATCCAAGCGTTAAATAAACCTGGCTCTGTTGTACGTTTCATTTGTCGATCGTAGAAAGCAAGCTCGTCGGTATGGATTTTAAAAAGCACACTTTTACTTTGCCCAGCGGGTAAAAAAATTCGTTGGAAACCTTTTAATTCTTTTATTGGACGAGTCACACTGCCCACTAAATCTCTGATGTATAGCTGAACAATTTCTTCAGCATCAAAATAGCCAACATTACTAATAGTGGCTGTTATTTCAACGAATTCTCCCATCGTGATTACATGCCGACTGATATTAATATTCTCATATTCAAATTGCGTATAAGAAAGACCAAATCCGAAGGGGAATAAAGGAGAAAAGTGAGTGTCTAAATGTGTACTTGTCATGCCTAAAGACGTTTGTGGCGCTCTTACTTCTATGTCATTTATATCTACAAATGTTGCGTCACAAGGTGGTCGACCTGTATTTTTTTGACCATAATAAAGCGGAATTTGGCCAACAGATCTGGGAAAAGTAACGGGTAATTTCCCCGATGGGCTAGTTTCACCAAATAGTAGGTCAGCAATTGCTGGACCTGCCATGGTACCTGGGTGCCATGCGAAAAGAACCGCATCTACTTTAGGGAGAATTTTTTCTAAGGTAATAGGTCTACCGGCCATAATGACCAGTATTATCGGCGTACCTGTTTCATAAATAGCGTTAATTAACTGTTCTTGGCAACCTGGTAAGTCGATATTTGAGCGACAATGCGCTTCACCAGATAAAATAGCTTCTTCACCTAGAATCAACACTGCAACATCAGCCGAATGGGCGAGTTGAGTTGCTTCGATAAAGCCATCTTGATTATGGCTACGTGATGTAGCTAACCCCTTGGAAAACTTAACCTCGACTGAATCTCCAACATGACTTTTTATCGCATTTAGACAAGTAATGCTTTGATTAGGTTTTGCATCAAAGACCCAAGTACCTAGTTGTTCATAACCATCGTCAGCGAGTGGGCCAATGACAGCCAATGAAGTTAATTCCGTTTTGGATAAGGGTAATGTTTGTATGTTATTTTTAAGTAAAACACAGCTTTTGGTTGCTGCTTGTTTTGCAGCGTCTAAATGAAAGCTATCTAAACGTTCTACTGCGGGAGTCGCTCTTGTATAAGGGTTTTCAAAAAGGCCTAGATCAAATTTCAACGTTAATATGCGGCTGACCATAATATCAATTTGTTCAATGTTAACCTTATTATTTTGAATGAGGGAAGGTAAGTTTTTCGCGTAAGTATTACTGGCCATTTCCATATCAACACCCGCTTGACAAGCTTCGAATGCTGCTGACTCGGTATCTGCACAAAAACCATGAGTGATTAATTGCGTTATAGATTCCCAGTCACTCACTACAAAACCCGTGTATTGCCATTCTTCACGTAATATATCATTGAGTAGCCAAGAGTTTCCTGTCACGGGAACGCCATTGAGATCACTAAATGATGCCATGAAGGTTGAAACTCCGGCGTCTGCAAGGGCTTTGAAAGGTGGCAGGTAAACATTTCTCAGCTCATTCTCTGGTATGTTAGTGGTATTGTAATCACGTCCGCTTTCACTTGCGCCGTAACCCGCAAAATGTTTTGCACAGGCCGCTATTGACGTGCTATCAGAAAGGTTCTCTCCTTGAAAACCTTTTACCATAGCGCTGCCCAACACTGAGCATAAATAGGGATCTTCACCAAGACTTTCTGCGATACGTCCCCAACGTGGATCTCGGCTAATGTCTATCATCGGAGCAAAAGTCCAATTTACCCCGTTATTGGCCGCTTCTATTGCGGCAATAGTGGCGCAGCTTTCTACTATTTCAGTCGACCAAGATGCGGCTTGGCCAAGTGGAATAGGGAAGATGGTATTAAACCCATGAATGACATCACGGCCGACTAATAGAGGAATGCCTAATCTACTTTCTTGAGAGGCTATACGTTGAAGCTCGTTAATCGTTTCAAAATTTACCTCATTGATAACCGAGCCTACATCCCCCATTTTTATTGAGGCAGTTAGTTTTTCATTATCATTGTTAAATTGGCTCATTTGGCCAATTTTTTCTCTTAGCGTCATTTGAGATAACAAAGAAGACACGTAAGACTCTTTATCTAAACTCTTGGTATTATTAAGTTGTTGGCAAACGTTTACTGGCATTACATATCTCAAACGAAATGGAAAACATTGAAGTTGAGGGGGGCATTTCCCCTATTCAATACTGGATAAAAATAATCAACTATATTCTTTTAGATTATTACGAAAGAGATCAGATACAACTTAAATACGATAGGATGGACTTATTCCGAGGTTATCCGGATTTATGTCAGTTTTTCAAGGTAAAATATTGTCATAACACATGAGCGCAGGATAAATATTGATAAAAAATCAAAACTATAAACGTGACCATTTCATCGCCAAATAAAGACCTACTCACCGTTTTTATATTGTTTAAAATTTACATTTATATAGTGTCAGATAGACCTTATATAATTGAATACCTTTTACTAAATTTTAATTAGTCTAAAGGTTTCCTTCAATAATCATATTCAACGGAATAACGCTTTATGAGTACGCAAGAAATCTATGAAACAGCGACTGAAGATAAAATTTCCACGATAAGAAAAATTATTTATGGCTTCGGTGCGTTCGTCAATAATTTACTCGGTGCGGCAATTGGCACTATGACTATAGTGCTTAATTTAGGATTGGGAATGAATCCTGCTTTAGTTGGATTGTTAGGTGCATTACCTCGCTTAGTCGATGCTTTTACTGACCCGCTAATGGGCTATATTTCTGATCATACTAGATCAAAGTGGGGTAGACGTAGACCTTACATATTTTGGGGGGCTATTGTTGCGGGTATTACTTTTGCTTTGTTGTGGCAATTACCCAGAGGCCAGAGTGAAGAGTTTTACTTTTGGTTCTTTTTAATTGGATCTATCATTTTTTACCTGGCTTACACAATTTTTGCTACACCTTGGGTTGCTTTAGGCTATGAGTTAACACCAGATTATCATGAACGTACTAGTATCATGGCGGTTCAGAACTTTATGGGGCAATTTGCTTGGTTATTTGCCCCTTGGTTCTTATTGTTTATGCAAAATGAATCGCTCTTTAGCGATATGATTGAAGGTGCCAGTTGGTTGGCGGTTATTATTGGCTTGTTTACTATTATTGTGGGCATGTTACCGGCAATATTTCTTACTGAACGTTTTACTCCAATATCCACTGCAAAAAGTGTTATTGACCCCGCGGGTCCCCCTGCAAAACCAAGAAGTTTGAAAAGTGCCGTTGCTGACTTCTTCAAAGGGTTTTTAATCACCCTTAAGTTTAAGCCGTTTCTTAGTTTATGTGGTGCAACATTTTTAGTCTTCAACGGCTTCATGATGGTTTCAGCGTTTCAAAGTTATGTCATTATTTATTACGTATTTGGTGGCGATCAGTCACTAGGTGCTGAATATGTAGGTTGGGCAGGCACGGTGTCATTTATTTCGACATCATGTGCCATTTTTATTGTGACTAAATTATCGAGCTGGCTTGGTAAACGAAAAGCATTTTTCATTACTATTGCGATTTCCATCTTTGGGTATGCGCTAAAATGGATCTGTTTTACACCGGATAATCCAATGCTTGTGATTATTCCACCGATGTTCTTCTCTTTTGGTTTGGGTGGTTTATTCACCTTGATGGGCTCTATGGTTGCTGATGTATGCGACCTTGATGAATTAGAAACCGGTGAACGACGTGAAGGCATGTTCGGTTCAATTTATTGGTGGGTTGTTAAATTAGGCTTGGCCGCTGCGATGGCTGCGGGTGGTTTTTTACTTCATGCAACAGGTTTTGATGTTGCGTTAGCTGGAGCTCAATCTGCTGACACCCTGTTCTATATGCGCTTAGCCGATGTTCTTGTGCCTGTGCTTTGTTCCGTGCTTGCCATTTGGATGGTTGCTACTTACCCCATTACTGAAAAAATGGCTAACGATGTCCGCAAGAAACTTGAGCAACGTCGAGGCAAAATGGCTATTGAAGTTAATTCTCTAAATGAGGAAACTGAAGGTGCTACTCCAGCGTAGTGCACTTATAAATTGTATACTCATATCTATATAGATGTGAGTATACAATTAAACGTTGTTTTTGCACCTTTGTCCTGTTTTGTTCGGGCTGTTCGTAAAATAATAAAAGGGTAAATATAGCCAAACTGCTATTTTTGAAATAAATTACAGGTAATTATTTTACCTAATTAAAAGCAAACACATTGCCAAAGAATTCCCCTACTTCTTCTTTCCATTTCAGCTTTCCCCTAGCCCCATTTGACCGTATTTCGATGCTAATTGGTTAATCACTGTGCTAAAACATTGATGTCTGATCATCGTTATAAACCAAACTATTCATTAAGTCGCTTATACGTCCACTTAATTGAATGCTTTAAGAGAAGAATTATAAAATAATGAATAAATCAAAAATTAATTTTAGCTGTTTTAAGTTATTCACAGCTACTGTAACTGCTACATCAAAAAAAATACTTTTACTGCTTTTGCTAAGTGCACTTAGTGGTTGTGGGGGATCTTCAGCAGAGAAAGAGATTATTAACCTAGACAGTGATAATGATGGCGTTTTCGATCAAGTCGACATTTGCCCTAATACCCCTGCTAATACCGATGTAGATGCTAATGGTTGTGAGATTATTGTTGTTGTCGATACTGATAACGATGGTGTTAATGACACGGATGATATTTGTCCAAATACACCTGAAGATACCGATGTAGATGCTAATGGTTGTGAGATTATTGTTGTTGTCGATACCGATAACGATGGTGTTAATGATACGGATGATATTTGTCCAAATACACCTGAAGATAGCGATGTAGATGCTAATGGTTGTGAGATTGTTGTCGTTGTCGATAGTGATAACGATGGGGTTAATGATACGGATGATATTTGTCCAAATACACCTGAAGATAGCGATGTAGATGCTAATGGTTGTGAGATTGTTGTCGTTGTCGATAGTGATAACGATGGCGTTAATGATACGGATGATATTTGTCCAAATACACCAGAAGGTACCGATGTAGATGCTAATGGTTGTGAAATAACGACAGAAGTTGTCGATATTGTTATTCAAGCAGAAGACTACGACAGTTATTTTGATACCACTGCAAGCAATGAAGGTGGAGCAAGCTATCGCAATGATCAAGTCGATATAGAAGTCACCACTGATGAGGGTGGTGGTTACAATATAGGTTATACCCAAGCAACGGAATGGCTCGAATACTCAGTAACACTAAGCGAGGGCACTTATGCAATCAGTACTCGCGTGGCTTCAGACTCCGGCGGTGGTAATTATACGCTGTCGATAGATGGCAATACTATTGGCAGTGATAATGTTGCTAGCACAGGCGGATGGCAGAATTTTGAAACCCATGTTGTTAATTCATTCTTAACAGCAAGTGGCACCTTCACCTTACGTTTAGCGGTTAACTCTGGCTCATTCAATATTAACTGGTTACAAATATCAGCCGTTATTGATGATGATTTAGACGGTATTGG
>Ga0209291_1002576_pt1 | contig 14475 bp, 9 predicted proteins | sample GOMGulsemesocosm_FD_184633 | JGI IMG/M metagenome (GOLD analysis project Ga0209291, IMG submission 184633) | Methane-oxidizing microbial communities from mesocosms in the Gulf of Mexico - GOM9B Gulf of Mexico (SPAdes) (version 2) | ecosystem: Environmental > Aquatic > Marine > Cold seeps | place...
CATATGGGTTACCAACTAAATACACATTGTTTGCCCCAATAGTGTGCTGAATTATACCGTTGTTAGGCTTTCCACTAAATACATAATTTTGTGTTGCTGACACTGCTCCTGTTCCTTTTTGAGTATAGCCCTCTCCTACTTTTAAAGTACCTGTTGAGCGAATTTGAACCCAATTAGCATACAAATCGGGTTGATTTACATATTTAAACATCCAATAATCCGCTAAGGTAATTGGTGCACCTGCTGCCCCATTATAACCTGATGTATTAAAAGTTATGGTTTGTGGAGTTGCAGCTGTAGTTCCATCTTTTAAAATTCCAGCTATGGAATAATCCGTATTATTCGCTGTAGCATTTATTGGGTTTACCGGACTTGACCAAAAGTTATAGCTATAAATATTTGTCTGTCCTTGCTGATCACGTTCTAAATACCCAGCACTTGTTACATCCAAATCAGAGTTTGTTGTTTGAATTAATTGTGACTCCCCGACTAAATCAATCTGACCATCTAATTTTAAATAACGCGTGTTTTGTAATAATTGGTCATTTTGTATTTCTAACTCCGACCCTGAATCTATTAACAATCCTAAATGTGTATGACTAACTGTTGTAGTAACTTTTGAATTATTAATTATCTGAACAATTGCCCAGTCTTTATTTGGTAAACTCGTAATATCCCATTCTGCTCCATTAACCCATGTACCTGTTGTTGTCCATGCTCCAGTAGAATTCGCTACATATGGAATTGGAGCTGCTAACACTTGAGTGGTAGTCATATTATTGATTGTTAAGTCATTTCCTCCAGAAGAAGCATCAGTTGTTTGTCCGGCAGTAACTGCAGCTGGATCTAATTTTAAGTACAAACTTAAATTTGACCAATTTAACGAACTATTAGCAATATCCTTAGGAACTATACTTCCACGTACTTTTCCTCCATTATTTTCTATTGACTGATAAACTTGCTCTTGTAACTGTACTACTGTTAAAGCAACATCATATACCCTTACCTCTTGCATATCTCCTTTAAAATAACGATCATCTCCATTACTACGTCTACCAATTTCAAAATCATTTATATCTATATCTAATGAATTCCCTGTGGTATTTACTTGGGTAACCTGTTCTCCATTTATATATAGCGTTAGTGTGTCAGCTACTCCATCGTAAATAGCAGCAACATGAGTCCATACATTTGGTATTATAGCTGTTGTAGCACTACCATTTGTTGAACTTGTTGTTCCTGTTTTAACTTCAGATCGCAATTGCCCTGATGCATTTGTAAATATTCTAAAACTATCTTGCCCCATTATATCTGAAGCTCTGTTTTCGTCAGTCTTTACCCATCCCATCATAGAACTCGCTGATAATCCTCCTAAAAGAGAACTTCTATTAGCATAATCATCCGTCCCATCAAAATCAATAGTACTTACACAACCTAGATTTAAATCTACAGATTTATTAATAATACACCCAAAGAAATCAATTTGTAGTGTATAGGTACCAGCATCTCCATTTACTATTGAAGCGATATTAAAATCTTTAACTAAAGATACTACGTTATTTAAAGGATCTAACCATTGGTAAGTAATGCGAGAATCAATATCTAAAATATCAGGGAAATTATTAGCTACTGAAAAACTAGCTGCATCACCAGGACATAACGATAAATCGGCAGTTTCAGTAAATGTAATATCCTTAAAATCATCTACCTTAAGTAATAGCATTTGCGTACCATCTAAACCATCTCCATAACCAATAGTTCTGAAATCAATTTTACGTTCTGTACAATCATCGCTAATAAAAATAGCATGTGTTTTACCTGGATCTGAATATTGTCTATCTGCTCTACCACCTTGTCTATCAACATTAATTTCTGGTATAGAAGCCCAAGTACGTAAAGATTTAAATGAATTATTATTAATAACTACAACAGTTTCTTCCCCATGATTTTCATGCTCAATTATTAATTTACCTTCAATTAAATCTTTTGTATCACTATAAATCCCTCCAAAAACACCTTCAATGTCAATAAAGTCATCTCCTAAAAGCCTAAAATAAGAATTACTAACAGTTGGGCCTTGTGAATCATTAAAATCTAATTCCCAACGATACAATCCTGATTGATTTAAATCAGTAATTTTCCTTGTTCCTACAATTCCTGACGGCCAAAAAATAGCATTGCTTGCAGTTGAAGTGTACATTTGTTGGCTCCCAATTGCTAAAGCTCTTTTTCCAATTTCAGCGCCAGAATAGTTTTGATTTTGCATAAAATCACGAGTAAACCAACCAGAAACATCATAATTTAATCCTGTAAATGAATAATACGGATTTGCTCCTTGGTAAGGACCTGAAAGAAATTGTCCTTCATAGCTACCGTGATTATCGTTTATCATTGCTTTATTTCCTCCATATTGAGCGTTATCCCAATCTTGAATAGTTTTAAAAACACCAGGAGTGTTGTTTAATTGATGTGTCCACCCCCACTTTTCTGCACTTGCAGCAGATTCATCAATCTCTGTCGCTCCAGCCTGATCTGATGATGTCCATGCCCACTCCTTTCCATTTTGATGTGTTTCTAAAAAGAAAATTCTATTGTCTTGAGTGAAAGATTGCCATGATAGATTTGTGAATGTTAACATAAACACTTTCTTCTCTATATCAGTGTCACAATCCAATATTCTCTGATCATTAATCCATTCCTTTATCGGTGTTCTTTCAACTTCAGTAGTTACTGTGTCAAAAATATCTACCAATAAAGCTCTATTAGGAATTAAGTTGTGATCCGCATTCAATCTGCTGTAATACTCAGTATTAAATTTTTTAAAAACATCAGGGTCTTCTATATACATTTTTCTAAAAGCAGTAGCTCCCATACCATAACGTAACCAATGACTTCCTGTAGCAATGTCAGTACTAAAGTAATCTCTGTTACGTATTTGCTCATGATTTTGAAAGTCATAATCCCATTCAAAAGGCATCCCTCTAGCACTATTCCAATGTATTTTAAATTCATCTCCACTAAAAAAGTTAGGATACAAACCAATAAATTTATCCATAACTATCAAGGCAACGGCTTCAGACATTCCTTCTTCAAAACCATTCAAATTTGGTTCATAATGCCATTCGGAATTACTTGATAATCCAACATTATCACGGTATGCATGAATTAATTCATGGATCATTAAACGAGGTTGATCTAAATCACCATCAGCATTTACTGTATAAGTAGTACTTACTTGATTAGGACCATTGTAATAAATATTGACTCCTTGTGCATAAGCATCGTTAACAATATTTACATCGTGATTTCTTGAAGGTGGACCAAAAACATCTTTAATAATTGGATTTATTAAATCATAAAAAGCCATCATTTTAGTTTCTTGCCATCCAGCAAAAGGTCCGTATCCTCCGTCACCATAATTGGTTTCTACTTTTATGGTGATGTTATTTGACGGATCACCTAAATTTTCCCATTGAAATTCTAACGCTGGTGATACCCACTCTGAACCTAAACCATTATCCATGGTTATATAAAAGGTATCTCCTATATTAAATGTAGTACCTAAGGCAAGTGCAGATAATCTAAGCTCTTCATAACTTTGTCCTCCAGTATGTTTTGCTGCGGCGCTTAATCCTTGTCCCCAACGAATATCCTGTAACCCTGCTGCTGTTCCAATTCTAAAGCTACTATAACTCCCCGTTTGCCATTTAACAATTATATTGTGTATACTTTGTGTATAGGCCGTTGTACCAGTAGCAAGAATAGCTTTACTTTCAGATGTATTATTCATTACATCTTTTCTAAATGATCGATCAATAGTAGGTGGATAACACACATGTGCTTTATTATTATTTTCCTGTGCATTACTGACATAAATAATTAGTACAAAAGCTATTAGACAACTAATTTTTAATTTCATAATATTTTAAGATTGATGGGGATTCAATAAATTAATCCATTATTATTAGCTACTAATTAAGTGATTAGTGCATAGTGTAGCATCATTAGAGTTAATATAGTATCACGTTTTGTTAAATAATTAACTCAAAACACGGTTTATTAACAAAAGTTAAGTTCAATTTATTAAAAAAGACCAGCTGTCAGCTGGTCTTTTTTAATATTTATTTTAACGTAAAGTTTAAATATTTAACCTAAAGTAGGTCTTATTATTGTATTCATTTGTCTAAATCCCTTTTCTCTCTGGTAAAGGGAACAAAGCGAACTCCCATTAAGCTTTGAGTATTCGTAGAATTTTCTTTTTTTTCTACCCTAATTAGTTGTTGCACAGATGAAGGTTTACCTATAGGAATAATCATCCTGCCTCCTTCCTTTAATTGTTCAATCAAAGATGGAGGAATCTTTTCTGCTGCTGCGGTTACAATTATGGCATCAAATGGTCCTTTCTCTTTCCAGCCATAGTAACCATCCCCTAATTTTACCTGAATATTATCGTATCCTAGAAGTTTAAAACGATTTTTGGCAGCCTTTTCTAATTCAGGTATAATTTCAATAGTATAAACAGTTTTTACTATTTCACTTAGTATGGCAGCTTGATAGCCAGACCCTGTACCAATTTCCAGTACTTTATCGTTCTTTTTAAGTTGTAAATCATTAGTCATAAAAGCTACCATAAAAGGTTGTGATATGGTTTGCCCATATCCTATACCAACAGCAGCATCCTTATAGGCGTATTTTTGCATGTCAGGTGGTACAAATTTGTGCCTAGGTACTTTCGACATGGCGGAAAGCGTTTTAGGATCATTTATTCCATATGCTCTTATTTGATTTTCAATCATGTCTTTTATTTCGATTATTAAGATGTTTTAATTGAATCCTATCGATACTTTAATAACAATATGATTGTCATCTTATACACCCTGTATTATTAACTAAATACTACATAAGTACCTTTTACACCAATTACTATAAGATAAAGATAAAACAGCAATTATCATAATAATGACGGGGCGTATTTTTTGTTCAAAAACCACAATAAACACACTGAATAACAAGTTGTTATGCAAAAAACAAATTATCTTTAAAAGGTCTCCATATACATTAGTCAAATAATCTATATTATAATTGCTGAAGCTTGTATTAAGTCATAACTTTATAACATGAATAATTTTGAATTTAAAAATCCAACAAAAATCCTATTTGGTAAAAGTCAAATAGAAAAATTAGCAACTGAAATCCCTCCTAATGCAAAGGTATTGCTACTGTATGGAGGTGGAAGTATCAAGAAAAACGGAATATATGAGCAAGTAACTGATGCCTTATCTAAATTCGACGTTATAACGTTTGGCGGAATCCCTGCTAATCCAGAATACGAAATATTATTAGAAGCTTTAAAAATTGTTAAGGAGGAACAAATTACGTTCCTACTGGCTGTTGGAGGAGGTTCTGTAATTGATGGAACCAAATTTTTAGCATCCGCTGCATTGTATAAAGGCGATAATCCTTGGGATATTTTAGCTAAAAAAATTAGAACTGAAAAAGGTATGCCTTTTGGAACAGTTCAAACCTTACCTGCAACAGGGTCTGAAATGAATTCGGGAGCTGTTATTACACGTGCTGAAACTAAAGAAAAACTGGGGATGGGTGGTGAAGGATTGTTTCCTCAGTTTTCTATATTAGATCCTCAGGTAGTTCATTCTATTCCTGAACGTCAAATTGCTAACGGATTAGCGGATTCTTTCACACATGTGTTAGAGCAATACATGACCTATCCTATTGATGCAGCCTTACCAGATCGTTTTTCGGAAAGTATCATGCAAACGATTATTGAAACAGCCCCTAAAATTTTGGCTGATCCTACTAATTATAAAGCCGCTTCAAATTTTATGTGGTGTTGTACTATGGCGTTAAACGGTTTAATTCAAAAAGGAGTACCTACTGATTGGGCCATTCATGCTATGGGTCACGAATTAACAGCCTTATATGGTATTGATCATGCAAGAACTTTGGCCATTTTAACCAAAAGTCATTACACTTATAACTTAGAAACTAAAAAAGAAAAACTAGCACAATACGCTGAACGTGTTTGGAATATTACTGAGGGTACATTAGAAGACAAAGCTAAGGCTGGTATTGATAAAACAGAAGCCTTTTTTCATTCCATAGGAATACATACCAAATTGTCTGATTATACTGATGATTTTAAGGGAACTGCACAAACTATTTCTGATACCTTTATCAAAAGAAGCTGGAATGGCATTGGTGAACATGGAACATTAACTCCTAAGGATGTGGTCAACATTGTAAAAATGTCTTATTAATCACAAATAAAGAAACATTATTAATACACAATTACAATATCAAGGATATAACAATACTCCACAACTTTGGAATGGGAGTTTGTTAGGACTATCACAAATAGATCTTTCAGAAAATCAACAAGTGAGTTTTGGGGGGATACTTCCTGAAAAATTTCGCTTAGGACATGTCGTTGAACGCTTTGTATTCAATGAACTACAAGCCTGTAACACAATTGAGTTATTGGCAGAGAATGTTCAAATAAAACGTGATAAAGTAACTATTGGAGAAATAGATTGTTTGTTAAAACACAGCCACACTCCTATTCATTTAGAAATTATTTACAAGTTTTATTTATATGATGAATCTGTTGGAGCTTCTGAATTAGAACATTGGATTGGACCTAACAGAAAGGATAGTTTAATTGAGAAAATCACAAAGCTAAAAAACAAACAATTACCATTACTTTATAAACCAGAAACTGAGCAGGTACTAAATCAACTAAACCTTAACATTGAAGAAATACAACAACACGTTTATTTTAAAGCACAATTGTTTGTCCCTTATAGTATGATCGGTATTCCTTTACGGACTATCAATAACGAATGTATTAAAGGCTATTACATCCATTTTAATGATTTAGAACAATTAAAAAAGTGTCAATTTTTTATACCATCAAAACTTGATTGGCTAACTAAGGTACATGATGATGTTATTTGGCTGGATTATAACGAAGGAATTAAAACTATAGAGGAATCTATTACTCAGGAAAGAGCTCCATTATCTTGGATTAAGTCTGAAAACAACTTCCTACAAAAGGTATTTGTGGTTTGGTGGTAAAATTCTACCAGTGTAATTACTAAGCTATTATATCGACTACAAAACGGTAATAATTGTTGTATTTTTGATAGATAATAAAACACTATAATAACTAGCTTATGATCACTTGGAAAGACGTCATACATTTCGCAGTAAACGGCAACCCTACTCCAGACAAAAGAGTAGAAAAAACCGCTAATGAATGGCAAGCAATATTGACGTCTGAACAGTTCAGAGTTACCAGAAACAAGGGAACTGAAGCTCCACATAGTGGCGCTTTATGTAGCAGTCATGAATTGGGTAAATATGCCTGTATTTGTTGTGACTCCCTATTATTTGATTCTAATATCAAATTTGAATCAGGGTCAGGATGGCCTAGTTTTACTGCTCCAATAAAAGAAAACGCTATTCATTATACCAAAGATGAATCTTACGGAATGGTTCGTGTTGAAGTAACATGTAATACTTGTGATGCACATTTAGGACATGTATTCCCCGATGGTCCAGAACCTAGTGGATTGCGCTATTGCATTAATTCAGAAAGTATTAAAATAGATAAAGATCAATCATGAAAGCGGGAAAACTAGAGGTAGCAACATTTGGAGGAGGGTGTTTTTGGTGTACAGAAGCAATCTTTCAAGAAATTAATGGGGTTACAAATGTATTATCAGGTTATAGTGGTGGTACTGTTCCTGGAAAACCTACTTATAGAGAAGTTTGTTCAGGATTAACAGGTCATGCTGAAGTAGTTCAAGTGAGCTTTGATCCTACTATAATATCATTTAAAAGTATTATCAGCATTTTTATGACCACACACGACCCAACAACATTAAACCGTCAAGGAGCTGATTGTGGTACAGAATACCGCTCTATTATTTTCTATAATGATGACAAACAGAAACAAATAATTAAAGAAGTAATAGATGAAATATCGGAATATTATCCTGACAAAATAGTTACAGAAATTGTCTCTTATGTTGTTTTTTATGAAGCTGAATTGGCACATCAAGAGTATTATAAAAATAATAAAGGAAACCGATATTGTAGCCTAGTTATTGACCCAAAATTAGCAAGATTAAGGAAGTATTACTCAAATAAAATCTAGAAACAAAACATAAAGCTATACTTTACATAGTTGTACATAAACTACTGTGAAATAAATCATAAGAATGAAATTAAATACTGTAAATAACTTTGTAAAGGAACTTCCTTCTGATCCCATATTGGAAAACTCAAGAAGACAAGTTAGCAATGCTTGTTATTCCTATGTGACTCCTAAATTGACTAAAAAACCATCACTCATTCATGCTGCAGATGAAATGGCTCAGGAGTTAGGAATTAGGGAGACTGAGCTTGAATCTGAAGATTTCATACAAGTTTTTACAGGAAACAAAATACTAAATAACACTACCCCCTACGCTATGTGCTATGGTGGTCATCAGTTTGGTAATTGGGCCGGACAATTAGGTGATGGTAGGGCAATTAATTTAACTGAAGTAGAACATCAGGGAAATAGATGGACCATGCAATTAAAAGGAGCTGGTGAAACACCCTATTCCAGAACCGCAGATGGTTTAGCAATACTGCGTTCTTCTGTAAGAGAATATTTATGTAGCGAAGCCATGTTTTATTTGGGTGTACCCACTACTCGAGCACTTTCATTAGCATTATCTGGAGATGAAGTTTTAAGAGACGTATTGTATGACGGGCATCCAGAGTATGAAAAAGGAGCCGTTGTATGCCGGGTATCCCCTTCATTCTTACGTTTCGGAAGCTATGAAATTCTAACATCACGAAAGGATTATGATACTTTAAAAACATTGGTAGATTATACCATTACGCAACACTTTCCTGAAATAACTTCTCGGGATAAAGAGGATTATTTAACTTTTTTTAAAGAGGTAACTAATCGTACTTTAGAAATGATCGTTCATTGGCAACGTGTAGGTTTTGTTCATGGAGTTATGAATACCGATAACATGTCTATTTTGGGGTTGACTATAGATTACGGTCCATACGGTTGGCTGGAAGGTTTTGATTATGATTGGACACCGAATACTACAGACAAACAAAATAGACGATATCGTTTCGGAAATCAACCAAACATTGGCTTATGGAATTTATTGCAATTGGCAAATGCTCTCTACCCTTTAATTGATGATGCTAATGCCTTAGAAGACATCTTGAATGAATACAATCAAGACTTTCATCAACAGTATATCAGTATGATGAAATCAAAACTAGGATTAACGACCACTAAAGATTCCGACAAGGAGTTCATAAAAGAATTAGAAGCCAACTTACACCTTTCAGAAACGGACATGACTATCTTTTTCCGAAACCTGGCTAATTTTACAAAAGACACTATCACAACTGGTGATGATTCGTTTTTAGCTCCTGTAAAGGATTCTTTTTACAATACTGAGGAAATCTCTGGAGAGATACTGGAACGCTGGAGAAAGTGGTTTATACGCTATACTAACCGATTACAAGAAGAATCAATAACTGATTCAGATCGTAAAAGACAAATGAATAGCATTAATCCTAAATACGTACTCCGAAATTACATGTCGCAATTGGCTATAGACAAAGCAGATAAAAATGATTACACTTTAATTGACGAACTCTATACCATGCTAAAAAAGCCGTACAATGAACAGCCCGAATATGAAAAATGGTTTGCGAAACGACCTGAATGGGCACGTCATAAGGTTGGGTGTTCTATGCTGTCGTGCAGTTCATAATAGGAAAACTACGTAATTAGCCTACTTATTGGAGTAGATGTATGTAGTTTTTAAAATTTCACAATTTCACCAAGCCCTGCAAAAACATAGTTATCTTTATAATGATCTTGAAGTATTTTAAACGCTAAATGTCCTGTGCAATGTGTTGGAGCAACCTTTTTTACTTTAAGTTCTTTTTTTAACCTTTGAGAGAGATTAGTTAGTGTTTCCTTATTATAAGGCAATAAATGGTACCCACCATAAACAAGGGCAATATCATTTTGAGAGTATGACTTGGTATCCATTATTATTTTCTCCACAGTACTGTGCGAACACCCTACTATTAAAACTTCACCATCATCAGTTTTTAATGACAATGATATTTCTTGCAAACCTTTCAAGTTTACATTATCTGAGCTTTCTTGGTTTTCATCAATATTTGGATACTTATTAAAATATCCCATATATGGTGAAGATGTGGCTATTAAGTTTATACCCGGTCCTATTTCAGTATCATTTTTAATGAATTCAATATTTGCCCCCCAAAACCTTCCTGTTTGATTAAACCTGTAAGATTCAACATTTCCGTCAAAATATTGCATCCTCTTTTCGAGAGAATTGACAATCGTGGAATCCCTACCTTTTATATTAAAGTAGATATTCGCCCCCCAAAACATATCAAAGGGAAAATAAATTTTAACATTGGGGTTAATTTTAAGTAAATAGTCAAATCCATTTATATGATCAAAGTGTGCATGAGATGCTACTGCAAAATCAATTTTAGTGAGATCAATATTTAAAGCTTCAATGTTTTTTTTGAATATATCTGCGTTTGATCCTGAATCGAATAGTATTATTTTTCCGTTGTATTTAACAATACAAGAGAAACCAAAGTCCTTCACCATACCCTTTTTGTTTTCCCCAAAGGCATCATAAAGATTTATAACAGTATTGTTTTGTATTTCTGTATATATCTTTTTTTGTTTGTGAATATGGACTTCTTTAGAGGTATTCTGATTGCAAGAACAAATAAAGATAATAGCAATTATTGACAAGGCTCTTTTCATTATTTAATAATTATATAGAACAATTTAGTGTAATATATTTTTCATAATAAGCCACTATGATATGTATTCACAGTGGCTTATTTGTACTATTTTATGCGTATTGACTTACTGGTTTAATATTCTGATTTACTTTAAATAAGTTATTTGGATCATATTTCTGTTTAATTTCTACCAAACGATTGTAATTATGCTTATAACTAGCTTTAATTCTATCTTGTCCTTCATCCATCATAAAATTTGAGTACGCTCCACCTGATGAATACGGGTGTAGTGCTTCCCAATATGACTTACACCAATCGGTAATTTTAGCAGCATTTTCAGGGTTTGGATCAACTCCTACAATTACTCCTGCATATTTTGCGTCTCTATACGCCCAAGGAGTATCTTCATTTCCAACCCTACTAGCAGCACCAGTTATTGGGTATAAATGCATTTGTGATAGTGGTGTTGGAATTTTTGATCCATATTTTAAATGCGCTGCTCTAACTTCTTCTCCTAATTCATTAAAAAAGTCTGCCCTCCAATACCATTGTAGACCAGGCGGCATTAATCCATCAAAGAGTGTTTGTATAGCTGGGTATGGCATTTCACCAACGTGTTCGAATAATGGATTTTTAGCACGTACAGGTGCAAATAGCTCTTCAAACTTACTAGCTTCTCCAGTATAACACCATACAATACCACAAAATTGCTTGTTGTGTAAATGTTCTGGAAATGGAGCTCCTGGTATTATCATCGTTGCTATAAAACCATTAAGGTCATCTGGAACCTCATGAATAAAATTATGATACCACTCCATTATTTCTTCTGTTTTTTCTATTGGCCATAACGTAGGACCTCCAATAACGGTGCTTACAGGATGTGCTTGAAACTTAAATGAAGTAACGATACCAAAGTTTCCACCACCACCACGAATCGCCCAAAATAAATCTTTATGTTGTTTGGCGTTTACCGTTACAAAACTACCATCAGCTAAAACCATATCGGCTTCAAGAAGATTGTCTATTGTAAGTCCATATTTTTTAGAAAGATAACCAACTCCTCCACCAAGGGTCAAACCTCCAACACCAGTAGTAGAAATTATTCCTGCGGGAACAACTAAACCAAAAGGATGGGTGGCGTGATCCACTTCTCCCCAAAGATTCCCTCCACCTACTCTTACCGTATTGTCTGAGGTATCAACTCTAATAAACTTAATACCCGATAAATCAATTACTAAACCTTCATTACAAAGCCCTAAACCACCACCATTATGTCCTCCACCTCTAACAGCTACCAATAAATCGTTTTCTCTACCAAAGTTTACTGCAGCAATAACATCGGCAACATCAACACACATCACAAACATGCCAGGATGTTTATCAATCATTGCGTTGTATACTTTACGAGTATCGTTATAGGCTGCATCTTCAGGCATTACTATCTTGCCTCTTAATTTTCCTTGAAAAGTTTCAATACTAGTTGGATCAAGCTCTTTAATTGTTTTCATGACTATATATAAATTTGATTAATTTTAGATAAAATTTAAAGTAGTCAAAAAGGGGAAGGTGGATTTACTAGTAATATATATGAGATATAAATTCGCTAGAAAAACGTAGCTTAAAGTTACTCATTATTTTTTGTTTTAGGAATATTTTCTTGTGTAGATTTTTATCGAGAAGAATAAATTTCAAGTCATACTTATTGGAATTAAATATGTTTTATTACAATATTAATATCCTAACTAAGCTTTTTTTGGTTTAAGATATTTACCCAAAAAAACAGCATCATTATACTTGTTTACACAAGTGAATGATGCTGTAAATATTTCACGAGCTTAAACCAGTTACTTAAGTAATGAAGCGCAAATAACTGTGCTCAAAGCGTTTACATTATTTTGCTTTTTTCTTTTTCTTGCCTCCAGTAGTATTCGTGTCGGCAACAGGTTTCTGTTGTGAAGCAATATAATTCGCTAATAATTTTTCAATCAACTCGTCTTTTGTAAGATGATGAAATACTGTTTTTACTTTATCCTTTAACTCAGGAGATACTTCGCGATTTGGTTTTGTTTTAAAAATCTTCTTCGCCCACAATACAGTATTGTTTTCTTCAATACTCAAAGCATCTGGCTTTTTGAAAGTTTCAAAACGAATCCCTAATGCATCTTCAAAATCAGGAATTTGATCTAATTCATCATCTTGAATAACGGTTAACGACAAACCTTTAGCTCCTGCCCTTGCTGTTCTTCCACTACGGTGTACATACGTTTCAAAAGTATCTGGCAAATGGTAATTTACTACATAAGATACTTCCTTAACATCTATCCCTCTAGCTGCTAAATCAGTAGCTACTAAAGTATTTATATGCCCCTCCCTAAATTGCTCCATGATTCTATCACGAATTCCTTGCGACAAACTACCGTGTAATGCTCCAGATGAGAATCGGTTAATAGCTAGGTTTTTAGCCAACTTATTTACAGCAGCTTTTGTTTTACAGAAAATAATACCGCGTTCCCCTTCTTTAGAAGCTAAAAAGTGCATTAACACTTCTAACTTTTCTATAGGTTCAACAACAACAAATTTATGGTCAATCCCTTTATTACCAACCGTTTTCATATCAGCACTTACTTGTGTGACATGTTTTGACATGTAATTTTGAATCAACTGCTTTATCGTTCCTGGTATAGTAGCTGAAAACAACAACGTTCTTCTACTTTTTGGTAACACATCAACAATTTTATCCAAGCCATCTTTTAAGGAAGTAACCATTTCATCAGCTTCATCCAATACCAAATAGTTTGCTGTTGTAATGTTAATTTCTCCACGTTGAATTAAATCGATTAAACGACCAGGAGTTGCAATAACAATATGAGTTGTTTCCTTTAAACGCTCAATTTGTGGTTTTATAGGTGTTCCTCCACAAATAGCTGCTATAGATACTTCTGGAAGGTATTTTGCATAGTCTTCCATATTAGTAAATATTTGCTGCCCTAATTCTCTTGTTGGAACCAATATAACTGCTTGTATAGTTGTTTTAGTAACATCAATCAATTGTAATAAAGGCAATCCAAATGCAGCTGTTTTACCCGTTCCTGTTTTTGCTAAACCAACAAAATCATCTTTTTGAGTTAATAAGGCAGGAATAGATTTTTCTTGAACCTCTGTAGGTTCAGAAATATTTAAATCGGATAAACTTTTTAGTAGTGCAGGTGAAATTCCTAAATCAGAAAATGATGTTGACATATAGTACAGTAATTAGTCTCGTATTGTTTTAACTATAAAAAAAATCCTATTTAATAAAAAATAGGATTTTTAATTTTTTCAGTTCTTTAAGAACTTATATTTTCTTTACTCTAACGGCGTTCATTCCTTTCATCCCTTTTTCAAGTTCGTAAGAAACTTTGTCGTTTTCTTTAATTTCGTCAATTAAACCACTTACGTGAACGAAGTATTTTTCTTGGTTTTTGCTATCGATAATAAATCCGAAACCTTTTGAATCATCAAAAAAAGATACCTTTCCTTCATTTCCAAAACCAGCGTCATCATCTTCTCCAGCAACTTTTTTAGGAATAAAAATATCGATGCTTTCTAAATCAATCTCTTCCTTCTTTTTAGTTGGGTCTGGTGGAGTAT
>Ga0209291_1002578_pt1 | contig 14471 bp, 11 predicted proteins | sample GOMGulsemesocosm_FD_184633 | JGI IMG/M metagenome (GOLD analysis project Ga0209291, IMG submission 184633) | Methane-oxidizing microbial communities from mesocosms in the Gulf of Mexico - GOM9B Gulf of Mexico (SPAdes) (version 2) | ecosystem: Environmental > Aquatic > Marine > Cold seeps...
TGGTGAAATCGTAAAAAAAGAGTACAAATCAGCAGAAAATAAAGAGTGGGATTCTGCCTTTTGGTTTGCGGATTTAACGTAAAACACAAGAAGTAAAAGCTACAAAACTCACTCAATATATTTAATGACATTAAGTATTAATAGGTATTACCATTTTGTAATCTCACAAGTACAATTTAAAACCTATAGTCCACAAAAAAAGTGTTTCAAAGGAATTGAAACACTTTTCTATTTAATTGATATTAGCTTACAAAAAAGGAGTTACTTACCTTTTTTCCACCATTTTTTATTGTCACTTTCAAAATCATCTCCGTAACCATAACCATACCCATACCCATATGAAGTACCATTTTTACTTTCCACACCATTCAATACAATAGACATATTATTTAATTTCTTCTCAGCATATAAACGGGATGGTAATTTTAACATCTCTTTTTCCAATTTGTTAGCTCTTACGATATATAATGTAACATCAGCTATATCAGCAACAACCAACGTATCTGTTACCAATCCAACCGGTGCAGTATCCACTATAACATAATCATACTCATTTTTAACTTGCTCCATTAGCTCCAGTAAGCGTGGCTTCATCAATAATTCACTTGGATTTGGAGGTGTAGTACCAGACCCGATCATAAATAAGTTTTCAGTTCCTTCCACTGAGAAAGCAATATCAGCAGCTGAAATAGTAGGGTTTACAATGAAATCTGAAACTCCTTTTCCTCCTTTCGCCATTTCTAAATACTCCAATAATTTTGGCGCTCTTAAATCTAACCCGATAATAACAGTTTTTTTTCCAGTTAACGCTAACGAATGTGCCAAATTCAGTGAAACAGATGTTTTTCCTTCACCCGCAATTGTTGAGGTTACCAATATTGTATTCCCTTTTTGCCTTTGTTCCGTAAATAAAAAAGAAACATTTGTTCTTAGTATACGAAATGCTTCAGATAAAATAGAACGTGGGTTATCAAGCGCCACCAATTTAATTTTTTCCTTACTTAGTGGTATTACGCCAACATGTGGTAAATTACATTTATCCAAGTCATTAGTAGAATGTACTTTATTATCTAATAAATTGATAACATAAATAATTCCAATTGGCACTAAGCCCCCCATTATTATAGCACCTAATAAAATAATTATTTTCTTTGGGGACACAGGTTTACCATCACAATATGCGGTATCAAGTACTTTAGAGTTTGGAACCGTTGCTACCAAAGCAATTTCATTCTCTTCTCGCTTCTCTAACAAATATAAATACAGTGTTTCTTTTATTTGTTGTTGTCTAAATATATCACGGTATTCTTTTTCATAACCTGGAATAGAATGCAATTTTGAATTATAAACTTGTGATTTAGAATTCAGCACATTCAACTTCATGTTTGCTGAAGAGACAATATTTTTAAGACTACCCTCCAAACTTTGCTTGATGTTGTTTAATTGACCATCCAACTTTACCACACCTGGGTTTTGAATAGAAGAGCCCAACATTAAACGATTACGTTCTAAAACTAAAGTATTATAACTCATAATCATAGTTGCCACGGATTGATCTTCAAACCCTAAATTACTTGGTAATAATTTATCAACCCCTTCATTCTCATTAATCATTTTATCCATAAAACGAACTAATTCTAATTGAATATTCGTTTCAATAATTTCCTTTTCAATTTTATTTTCTTTTTCTAATAACAACTGAGAATTTACATTAACATCAATTAAATTATTCTCCATTTTAAAAATCAAACTTGCGCTATCCACTTCAGATAACTCCCTACTAATAAACAACATTCGCTCTCTAATAAAATCACGCGTATTTTCAGCAATTTCATTCTTGTCTTTGATTTCTTCTATGCCGTGCTGAAAAATAAATTCATCTATAATGTCATTATTTTTTTGAATTACTTCACCTTTCAGACTAATTAGTAAAATTTTTGATTCTTTATTTATCTTTTCGACATTCAATTGTTGTTGTAATGAAGTAATTGCAGAACGTAGAGAACTAATAGTCACAACATAATCAAACCCAACATGTTTAACATCAAAATTTTCTGTTTTACTTATCACAACAGTTCCAACTGAAGTAGTTACCTGCTCTCCGAATTTAACAACACCAAACTCTTCACCCTTTAATTCAGATAAAACAAATGAGTTTTCATCTAGAATGGTTAAATCAAACCCTGTGTCCTGACCATATAATAAGCTATCTTCCAAAGCATGCTCAATTTTAATTGGACTATCTAAATAGACATCAGCAGCCTTAAATCCACTTCGCTGCCCACGAACAACATAACTTTTATGAAGTTTAAGCTTTTTTACAACTAGTTCAGTCAACTTTCTAGACTTTAATATCTGAATTTCATTCTCCAAATTACTTGAACCACCAGTTAAGCCCAAATCATCAAATATAGCCATGCCTGGCATCCCTCCCCCCTTTTTGTCTTCTTTAATTAAAAGGGTTGCTTTAGAAACAAAAACAGGCTTTGTATACCTTAAATAAACTAAAGCTAGCGCTGTAAATACAACTACACTTAGCACAAACCATTTCCAATAAGACAGGTAATTAAATACAAGCTCCCTTATATTTATATTATCCTCATTTTGTTCTATGTAACTCTCGTTTTCGTTCACTCTTTTATAATTTATTTTTTATTACTTAATGAAGTACCTTTCCAATTTAATAGTACATATATTACTCATCATTTGTTTTTTCAACTTCTAAACTAATCATTGTAGATTTACGCCACGCATGTAACATTGCTGTTAACACCAAAATAACAAGTAATAAGAACAGGACTAGTACAGTCAATTCAAATCCCATTAAAATTAGGACTAAAACGCACATAATAATTAAAAAACTTAAGCAAGATATAGCAAAAGATGTTCTTCTATGTGACCATTTAAATCGATCAATAATGACATGGTGAATATGATTTCTATCTGGAGAAAAAGGGCTTTTACCGTGCAATATTCTAACAGCGAAAACTCGTAACACATCAAATAGAGGGATTAGAATAAAAGTCCCCATTATTAAAGGAACAAATCTTGCATCAAATGGCAAAAGACTTAACCCCTCATTAAGCGCTAACAATCGAATACTTAACACAGCTAGTAAAAATCCAATAACTAATGACCCTGTATCTCCCATAAATATTTTTCTACGCTCAGATAAATTAAAAAACAAAAAACCAATCAATGTCCCAATCATTGTTACCGCAGTTAATGCTAAAAAATTTCTCCCAATCCAAAAAAAGCATATTGCAAAGCAAGTCAATGCCACTGTACTTATGGATGCCGCCAAACCATCAATCCCGTCTACCAAGTTATAAGCATTAATAATGGCAATCATAATCAATAAAGCCAAGGGAACACTAATCCAAATTGGCATATTATATATTCCGAAAAATCCGTGAAAACTTTCAATTTCAAACTTATAATGAAACAAAACAAATAGACAGGCTAAAGTTTGACCACTAAATTTAACACGCGCACTTAAACTTACTAAATCATCTTTTAAACCCAAAAAAAACATAAGTGTTATGCCAGGTAATATTGACATAGCCACATTAAACTCATCAAATTGATCGTTAAAATACAGACCAAAAATAAAAATTATAAAAAAAGCTATTCCCCCAAGACTAGGTATTGATTTTGAATGAGAACTACGATTATTTGGTTCATCCATTAAACGCTTAGAGTACACAATTCGTTTCACCTTTGGCACTAGATATATAGATGCTAATAGACAACCAAACAATAAGACCGAAGTGTAAATTATTATATTATCAGTAAACATGTCCATAGCGTTCTTAAATTTATGACCTCAAAGGTAGTTACTATTAATCTAATTTAACTTTATGATATGATTTATTATTCGCACCGCAGTTTTTCCATCCCAAAGGTATGGAATAGACCCCGTTTTCCAATTACCAGAAAACAACTTTTTCATAGCAGGAGCTATCGCTTCAGGGTTAGTTCCAATTAACTCATTCGTTCCTTCTGTTATTGTTTCCGGTCGCTCTGTATTATCTCGCAAGGTCATGCAAGGCACACCCATTACAGTTGTTTCTTCCGTTATTCCACCTGAATCGGTGACCACAGCTTTTGAGCGTTCTACTAAATAATTGAACTCTAAATACCCTAAAGGCTCAATCATATGTAAACGTGGATGACTAATCCCTAATGTTTCAATCATTTTAGCCGTTCTTGGGTGTACTGGAAAAACTAATGGGATACCCTCAGAATGTACAATAATCTCGTCAATTAATGCTTTTAATTTACCTTCTTCATCCACATTTGCAGGACGGTGAAGTGTCATTACAATATAGTTTTTTTCGGTAAGTCCAATCCTATTCCACGCTTCTGGTTTTCTAAAACGTGGACGTTGTTTTAACAACGTATCAATCATTGTATTTCCTACATAATATATTTGATCCTCTTTTATCCCGGATAATCGTAAATTTGAATTCGCAATTTCAGACGTTGTAAAAAAGTAATTAGTGATAGCATCTGTAATCAAACGGTTAATCTCTTCAGGCATTGACCAGTCATTAGAACGTATACCGCCTTCTACATGGGCTACTTTTGTTTGTAACTTTTGAGCTACAATTGAGCAGGCCATTGTACTTGTCACGTCTCCTACTACTAATACTAAATCTGCCGGATTTGCTAATAATTCTTGCTCAAACCTAATCATTATATTACCTGTTTGCTCAGCTTGAGTTCCTCCTCCTGCCTCTAAATTAGCGTGAGGTTCTGTAATTTCTAACTGCTCAAAAAAGTCACCAGACATTTTTTTATCATAGTGTTGACCAGTATGAACCAAACGATAATCTATTTCTTCACCATTCAATTTGGCTTTTTGAATAGCATGTACAATAGGCGCAATTTTCATAAAATTTGGACGTGCTCCGGCAATAAGTGTAATTTTTTTCATTGTTATAATTTGTTCATTTTTAATAAATATATGAATTGAATAAGGTGTATTTGTCGTTTTATTCTAGATGGTTGTTTAATTAAACGAAAAGCCCATTCCAAATTATTTTTAACCCACCATTGTGGTGCTCTGTCAATATTACCAGTATACACGTCAAAACTCCCACCTAAACCTTGGTACAAGGCTGGATGTTTTTTTTTCATATCCTCCATTAACAACTCTTGTTTTGGTGATCCCATTGCTACAAAAATAATTTCGGGTTTCTTATCTTGTATATCTGCGATTAAATGTTGTTTTTCGATATCAGTTTTCACATAGCCATTACGAAAATTCACAATTTTAATACCGGAAAATTCCTTTTGGAGTTTTGTTACAGTTTCTTGGATTATAACTTCTTTTCCTCCAACCAAGTATATTGTTTTACTTTTGTAAAACTCTTGTACAATATCCAACCACAATTCACAACCTGGGACTTTTACCACATTTTTACATCCTTTTTTCTCTAGCGCCCATACAGCTCCCACGCCATCTGGATACCCTAAGTTACGATTAATAATATCTCTTGATTCACTTGTTGCATGCAAAATTTTTTCTGCATTAATGGCCACAAGAATTGACTTGTTTTCAAATGCATAAGATATTAGCTCATCACGTGAACGTGGTGCATAAGTTATTACCCCATTAAGCTCTTTATACTCCATTTATTTCTTTAGTTTACCAAATTTTTCTGTTCGAATTCCAGACTTAATAATTCTCGCTGGATTCCCAACGACAATAGAATTTGACGGAACATCCTTTGTCACTATTGAACCTGAACCAACAATCACTTCATCCCCAATTTTAATTCCAGCCATTATAATTGCATTTGCTCCAATAAAACAACGCTTTCCAATGTAAGTATTTATCCTTAAATTTCTAGAAAAATCATGCGTAAATAAAATTGCTCCGGAAGCAAAATAAGATTCTTCACCAATAAAAACCCCTTTAGGATTAGTTTTGTCTAAAATAGTTCCAAAGGATATACGTGCCGTTTTATGAATATTCATTTTATAAACATTTGTAAGTATATAATGCCTAATAGAAATCACTATTAATCGAATAAAATTTCTAAATTTTGTCATGTTTGTCCATTAAATAGTAACTTAACCCATAAAACATCCAAGCATTTGGCCATCTTATATATTGAGTCTTATTGATTTTAGTTTTATTTTTTTGAAAATAGAAGTATCCCTCTTTGCTCTGCATGTTGTCACAAGCCCAATTAGTAATATTATTAATTAACACTTCATTCTCTTCAAATTTATTTAATTTGTGAAAAGTTGACAACGATTGAGCCACACAATGCAAATCCACCAAGCTCGGACTCATATTCCTATCATAATAGAAAGAAAAACCCGTTTCAGAATTAAAAAAATTATCTCTCCAATAATTAAACCCCTTTTCAATATTTAAATTAAATGAATTATCATCACAATAATCTATATAAAACTTAATACTTTCTAATTTAAATCCTGTATGAAAATTATCCCTCCATTTTTGACCTACCTGATCACTATGAGGAAATGAACCATCAACATTTTGCTCTTTACAAACAGCTCCTACGCTTTCTCTTGCTAACCGCTTAAGTTTAACATCCTTAGTGTACTTATAAATTAAAGACAACGTTTTTGAACCAAGCAGACTTGCATTATAAACAGCACGTTTATCTTTCGGAGAATAAGAGAACATAAACAAACCTTCTCCTTTATTAATTCTATTTAAATCGTTCATTATAAATTTAGCTGAAGATACAGCGGTAGTATAATATAACGTATTTTTAGTTATCTCATACGCATTAAAAAGTGCTTCTACTACAAAAGAAGTTGCAACGACAGTTGGCGTGTTAACCGGCAGGAAAAAAGCTTTCGATTGCCAATCAAAATTATAACCCCAACATGCTCCAGAATAATCTTTGTTTTGCAATTTCAAAAGTAATTCAGCCAATTCAATAATCTGATTCAGTAACTCTTCTTTTGTACCAAAGCGATTATCTCCTTTTTTTGCAATATTATACAGGTTACAATATCCATTTAAAAACAAGCCTATTCCCTTAGAATTATGCTGTTTTGGAACTAATAAAAGTTTCCTTAAGTTAATTGGACTTCTTTTGAAGCCTTGAATCCAAGCTAATCGAGCAAAACTCCAATGTTTTAATGGAGTTGCTTTAAATACCTTAGAATTTAAGCCATCATATGGATCCCATCCTGAAAAATTTTCAATTTCACAATATGACTTAAGACTATTAAATGAAGTTATTAAATTAGACATATGATAAGATTGATTCAATTTCCAAAGCTACTTTTGAAGCCATAAAGTGTTCCTTTGAATAATTTTGATTATATTTTCCAATTTCTTTACATCTATTGCTATCTTCTAATAGTTCTATTATTTTTTCAGCATACTCTATACAATTATGACTAGCAATTAGATGTCCCATTTTACCTTCTTCAAAAAAATCATTTAATCCACCAACAGGTCTTGAAATAATAGGTAATCCAAAAGCCATAGCCTCTAAAACTGAAGTTGGCATTCCTTCACTATGGGAAGGCAGAATATAAATTGAAGCTAGCGAAAAAGCTTGAACTAATTCATTTCCACTTATATTACCTAAAAAAGTAACGTCATGAAGGTTTTGATTAATGACAAATTCTTTTGCTAAAGTCAATTTTGAACCATTACCCGCTATAGTAAGTGTTGCCTTTGGACAAGTTTTTTTAATTATTATAAAAGCTTCTAATGTTGTGAATATACCTTTGTAAGTTTCCACCCGAGTTAGGAATAGAAGATTTTGGTTCCATGACTTTGTCGAAAAATCAAATTCAGTTAATAGTTCGTCATTCACTTTGGTAGAAGTCAAGTAAATAGGTTTTGTAATGCCCCATTTGATTAAATCTATTTTAAATTCTTGAGCTAATACAATCAATTTATCAGCTTTATTAAAAGTACGACTAAACTTAACTGAATCCAAATTTAGTACAATTTTCATTTGATCAGACCAGCCATGAAAAAATACAACTGTATGAATTTTGAAGAGTTTTGAAATTTTCAAAAATAAGGCATCCCTTTTGATCGCTGTACTACCTAAAGAAGGATTCAATAAAATCACATCATACTTACCAAAAGAACACAACATTATAAATTTGATATAATCATAAATTAAAAACAAAGGACCTGGTATTCCATTTCGCCCACCAATGAAATTATACTTTACTTTTTCAGTCCAAAAAGGATTCAACCCCTTATAATGATTTGCTACACCACCTAAAATTGATGTATCTGGAGTATTTACAAGAATTTTCATTTTTTTAACTTCATTTAAAAAACACTGAACATTATAATCAAATATTGATGCAAAAATATTTGAAACATAAATGCCTTTTCGATTTTTGATAATTATTTATTGGTTTCCTTTTATCTAAGCATACTCTTTAAATATGTTTTCAGAAAAAATATTATATTTTTTATTATAACATTAACCGAAGAAGGAGATTACAGACCAATTAAAATATTTCTTAAATTATATTCAGCTCAAAAGTAATATTTAAATTCAAAACCTACTCTTAATAGAGATTTAATTTTCAATTCAAAATTATAGCTATGTTATTAACATGTGAAATTACAGGTAAACTCAGTTATGACAATAGCTATTTATCAACATGATACCAATAAAATTTATAATTTGAATAGTCTTTTTTTCCTTTTCCTGAATCTGCCACTAATGATAAAGGTAAATAACTTAAGGATAAAATAAGAACAAAGATAAAAGACAAAGAATGTTTATAAAAATTTTCCTTTAAATATACTAAAAGATAGGCTGTAGTTGCAATGGAAAAAATTATTAAATATGTTAACGGTCTAACGAAAACATGATGCATATTTCCAAGTAAGTTATGAAGTAATATACCTCCAATGGCTAAATTGAAATAAGTAAGAAAGTAAAAGTTATTAAATCTTATTTTTAATTTACTAGAATACCATATTGTAAAAATAGAAATTAATAATATAGTTAATCTCCGTGGCCCAAAATTTCTTACCTGAACTTCATCAACAAAAAAATCAATATTTTCAGAATAATGATCGTATCCTACATATACTAGAAGACCTGAAGCATTTTTCAAAGTATCTATCCAAAAACTCATTTCTCCTAGGACAAGTGTAAGCCCAACCAAAGAAATCGTAATTATTCTATTTTTAAAATAATCCTTTTGAGGAATAAAATAGAAAATCAATAGCATAATAGCTGATTTATGAAACAAACTTGCCAATCCAATAATAATTGCATATTTAAGTAATTGCCTTTTATAAATAAACTGAATAGACCAAACAAATACAGTAGCAACCAACATTTGCCTAGTTCCATTCATCCAACTCAAATATTCAGGACCAAAAATAACAACAATTCCTATAAACGGATAAAGGAAACGCTCATTCTTAAATGTTCTGTATATAAAGAATAGTTGAAGTGCTGCTAAAAACCCAAAATAAAAAGAAAAATGAATACCATTTTCAGCGAACAAATTTGTAACAAACTCAAAACCATACTCTTTATCAAATATTGACTCTCCTCCTCTTTGAATTGTTAAATAGTTCTTCAAATATGCTTTGTGGTCAACACCAACGTTCCAGCGAACACCTGAAACAAAAGCAAAAACTAAAAAAGCTAAAAAAACATGCCATACCCAAAAAGAGGGTACTTTGTTTTTATTAAGATGAATTCTCTCGTCCATCAAAGAAAAATTCCCAAGAACAAACAATGTTAACCCAAAAATTATATAAACAAAAAAACTTTGAATCATTTAATTAATAACTAAATTATATTTTCCCATTATTTTTTTGGGATAGAAAAAAAAGAAACCAAGCCAAAAAGATATATCTAACAAAATTTGAAGTGAAAAACGATTAAAAAAATATCTCATTTTCTTCCTTTTAACGTTTGGATTTAAACTATGCTTAAGTATTCTTACTCCCATTAAGAATGAATAAAGAACAAAAACTACTAAAAAAACAGTTGTTAATGGCATTGATAATAATAGCAACAACAAAATTAAACCAGTATATTGCGTTCGAATTATTCTAATGTAAACTTGACTTGCAAAAAGATGAGTTCTAAATATCATACCTGGATATAAGCCATAACCCTTTTTAAGACTTCTCCACATTCTTTTTTCGTCACGGTAATCAATTGTGTGATGTTTTGTAATTAAATGGGGCAGTCTTTGCGTTTTGATATTTAATTTGTTTAAACGAAGAGAAAAATCAATATCTTCATTCACTTTAAATTGCGTATTCATACCGTTTAAATGTTCCCATATTTTTCTCTTAATTAGAAATATGCCCCCATTAGTATCAAGCTGTTGAACTTCAGAAGGGATTTGATCAGAATATGTCCTTGGTGATTTACTCAAATATTGACCTTCATTATTGTAAAAGTAATCATCCAAATGACCTGTTAATGATTCAAATTTCAAGTCGCCAACATTATTAATAGCATACTTCAAGAAATCAGGATTTAACTCCATATCTCCATCAACAAAAAACAATATATCTCCTGACGACTCTTTAGCACCAATATTTCTTGCTATAGCCGCATTTACTTTACCCGTAACTTTAAAAACTTTAACCTCTTTCGATAATTCAATAGCAAGTTGAATACTGTTATCACTTGAATTTGAATCAACATATATCAATTCAAATTTTAGATTCTTATACGTTTCAAGAATGACTGAAATACTATTAAAACATTTAGATAATCTACTCCCTTCGTTATGTCCAATTACAATAATACTTATCATATTTCTGATTGTGATTAATTATTAATTCCTATAAAAGATTAAACTGTAATTCTAATACTTTTATTTAGAAAACTATTATTCTATTTGTCTTTAAAATTATTTATAAATAGTCCCGCGTCAATTAACATATTGTCAGCAAGATTACTTAGTGTTTGTGTTGACATTTTTATCCTTTCTTGAATCCCATTATAATCTTCAAATGTTTCCAATATATACTGCTGTATTCTCGAAAAATCCTCTTTTGCTTCTATATAAGTAAAAGCATCAACTTGATCTACTAAGTGCTTTAATTTTGGGTCAATACCAAGACAAATTGTTGGTATTTTGAATATAGCCCCAAAAACAGCAGCATGATATCTAGAAGTTATAATTACATCCATCAGAGATAGTGATTCTAAATACGTATTAAAATCACTAATTTTTGGCTCCCACACATTAATTTTAACGTTAAGTTGAGACATTTTTTTTGTAACTTTAATATCTTCAGTTTTTGCGAAAATAAATATTTCAATTTCTAAATCTGAATTTTCTTGAATCCAATTAAACATTTTAAGGTTTATCAAATCACCTTTTTCATCATGGTTCCAACTTCTCAAAACAATACCAATCTTTCTTTTAGGACTATCAATCCTATCATGTTCAAAGGGATAACGTTTTTTAAAATCTGATGAGAAGCACAAATCTGCTGCAAGTCGATTAGATATAGACAATTCATTACATATTTCCGCTGAATAACTATCTCTAAGATAGACCTTACTAAAATCTTTTAATTGTTCTGGTATAAACGTTTTATAATTATCAGTATCAAATGGCCCTATACCTAAACCTAATGCAATTTTTTTTGATTGGATTGGAAAAACTTTTCGTAAAAAATACATAAACACAATCTTAGGTTTTGTGTTAATTAAAGTATCAAAACGACTAAGTTTTTTTTTCGAAATTCTATCATTCTTGTAATCAAAAAACTGTGTTCCACCTCCTAAAATAAAATAATCACATTTTTTAGTTAATGCGTCAAGTTTTGATATCTCAATAAAATTAGGATATTTCTTTTTGAAATAATTATTCTTTTTTGTGCCAACATAAATTTTAGCATCAATAAAAACATTCTGAGTCCAATAGTCAATTACATCAAGTAATAAGTCATCACCAAAGTTTTCTTCACCGTAGGCACCACGTATTATAACTTTTATCATTATTTATCTTATTTATTAAGTTTCAAAATTTCCTATAAAAAGTAAACTTTGAAAATCTCATGTTAAAATTATGGATATATAAACTTACCCATTTCAATAGTAGCACACAGATTAACAAGTTAGAAACGCCAGTCTAATTACTTAAAAGTATATTTATATTGTTCAAATTGAGTCAATTTTTTTTAGATTGAACGAAATTTAAAACTTTTGTTTTGATAACCTTTTTTTCTAATTTATTTAAACCTATAACACCTATAAGAATGGATGTAATAATAAATAAAACTGAAGTGGTTATAAAGAAACTATATAGACTATCTTCTTTTATTTCAGTTAAAAAATAACTAAATGCGAATGTACTAACAGATATTAAAAGTATTGGCACCAAAACTTCCTTAAAAAAGGCTATTTTAGAAAAATTTAAAATACGACTAACAATAAAAACTCTTGTTGCAAGAGCAACCCCCACTATTGATATACTAATATACAAAGTTGTTTCAGGAGGATAGCCCATGTGTAAAAAGACATATGATACTGGTAGAATTAATAATAATAGTCCACCTAATATACCTTGATACAACCTTATTTTTCCTGATGCTTGAACACCTGCCATTAACGTACCTGAAATTGAATTTATTAATGATTCAATAATTACTAATTTACAAAATATGACTGTACTTTCGGGTACTTCACCCAACCACCAACTTATAATTTGAGAAGTATTTAATAGAACAGGTGAACAAAGAAGGAGCATTAGGAAAAAGGAAAATTTAGCGCCACTAAAGATTAGCATCTTCATATACACTTCATCTCCTGTAGCAAAAGACTTAATTATTTGAGGTTTTAAAGCAATTTGAAAATTTGAAACAAAACTATTAAGAGCAGAATTTATTTGAAATGCGATTGCCCTTGAAGCATTAATAGCAGGACCGAAAAAAATATTTAATAGAATATTTATTCCTTGGGTATATGTCACATGAGCAATGTTCCCCCAAAGGTTCCAACCAGCAAACCCCATTAATGTTTTGAATAGTTGTCTGTCCCAAAAGAAAAAATATTTACAATCAGAAATATTCCTTCTAACATACACACCATATAAAACACGTATAAACAAAGCTATTAAAAATAAAAATAGTGCATACAATGCTAATTGATCGTATCCAAACCATTCTAAAGCAAATACAGAAAGTAATTTCAAGCTAACTTCTACAACTCCAATATATGCAAAAACATTCATTTTTTCATATGCCAATATTGCAGCATTATAAGGGACACTAATTAGATTAACTAAAAAAGTAAATATTGAAACCTGATACACAATATTGGCGGCATAAACTCGTTCTATAGGGATTGTCAATTTATTATTCACAAACCACAAACCTACGGTTTCTGAAAGAGTAAATACTAAAATTGCAATTATTATATGAATATTAACACTCATACTAAATACTCTACCTAACTCTACCAAGTTGCTTTTTCCCAATTCAAAAGAAAGAAATCTTTGAATTACAGAAGACATTGAAGAACTAATAAAAGAAGCCATCACCACAATCCCCCCAACAACGTTGTAGATTCCAAAATCTTCAACGCCTAGTATTTTTAAAACAATTCTAGAAGTATACAGAGACACTCCCATAATTAAAATCATTCTAAGATACAGTAAACCAGTATTCTTAACTATCCTTTTTGTATTAGATCTATTTTGAATTGTCAAACCTATTTTAAATAATACTTTATTAATTCTACACTTGTTTAACTCTTATACTTCAAGTAAATCCAATTACTTATCAAAACCTCCATCTTCAAAAAAATCAGCCATCATGTTAGTATTGATAAATGGAATTATTCATTCCAATTTTAAAGTTTAATATGCTGATGAATTATCTAAATATCCTTTACCATAATAGTATTAGTTCAATACCTGAACCTTTCATTCCACAAATAATCAATTTTAGGATAGCTATTTTAACAAATTTCACTAGGCAAGTCTTTATAACCCCGTACGTTCACACATTCCTATTTTTACTTCACTCATTAATAGTTATGTTTTTACACGGCTCCGCCATGGTCAGCCACAACTTACGTTCCCCTAACACATGCAGTTAAAAAAAGGTGGGTAAAGTGACAGCTTGAAAAATCACACAAGACGTGTTATATTTTATATGTTGTAATCACAGGGTTTACCCATTCATAAGTTGTTTATTACGTTTTGCGTATCAAACCATACGAATCAATTTTCGCAAATATAGTAAACTTTAAATGATAAAAAAGGGAAGATTAAATATTTTACCTTCTAATTAAATCCATATTATTTAGTAATAATACTTATTGTTGTCAAAATCAATGAAGTCAATGAAATAAAAATTCCAGAAGTTGTCACTAATACTGATGACCTTGAACGAGCAGTCCCATTTGGCTCAACATAAACCATGTCATTTTGCTCTAAATAGTACACTGGGGAGCTAAACAAATCTGAAGATGTTAAATCAATCCTATGTTCTGTTTTTG
>Ga0209291_1002579_pt1 | contig 14469 bp, 9 predicted proteins | sample GOMGulsemesocosm_FD_184633 | JGI IMG/M metagenome (GOLD analysis project Ga0209291, IMG submission 184633) | Methane-oxidizing microbial communities from mesocosms in the Gulf of Mexico - GOM9B Gulf of Mexico (SPAdes) (version 2) | ecosystem: Environmental > Aquatic > Marine > Cold seeps | place...
TCCATATTTTGCAGAAGCTCATATATTAAGAGGTAATTTATGGTTGGGAAAAGGTAATTTTGAGGAAGCATTAAAAGACTTCAATCAAGCTATTCTATTAGATAAACAGCAAACAGATGCTTATGTAAATAGAGGTGTGATTTATATGAATACAGGTAACTATGATAAAGCAGTATTAGATTTTGATAAAGCAAAAATAAATGACCCTCAAAATTATTTGATTTATTATAACAGTGGATTGCTTTATCAAATAATAAAAAAACATGAAAAAGCAATTATTGAATTTGAAAAAACAATAAAATTGAATCCGTCATATTCTTTAGCAAAACAAGCAAGAGAAGAAAATATAAAAGCATTAAATAAATAATTTAGAAAATGAAGCTATTAAATGTAGGATACAATTTAATTGGAATTTTTCTTCATAATACAGAAAAAATCTAATGTGTCTTTTGAATATTCTGTTAGGGAGTAATCTTCTAGTGTAATACTATTTACTAATGAGGTGTTCTTTTTTAAAAGTTTATTTCTGTTTATTCTATTCACTAGCTCATATGGTATTTTAAGGAGTGTCGCTGGTATTTTATATTGTATTTTAAAAATATCTAAACGTAAAAGTCGTTTTACAGATTGTTTGTTTTTTAAGTAATAAATATCTGTTTTTTTATTTCCTTGAATTCCATTAATACTATAATCATTAAAATATTTTTTTATTAAAATATTTATTTCTGAATAGTTATATTCTTTATAATGCCATGGGTTTCTTGCAACTGTTTTTAGTGAATTTGGAGTGGTAATAAATGCCTTTCCATCGGGTTTTAATATCCGATGGATTTCTTGAATAAAAAGAGTAGCGTCTTTTATGTGCTCAATTACTTGAAATGAAATAATAATATCAAAACTGTTGTCTTTTAAATTATTTAGAGGAGGGGTTTTTTGGTTTAAGATAGTTATTTTTGGGTACTTTCTTTTAATTTCATCTAATACTGATTTAGATTTATCTATTAATGTCAAGCTATCGGTTTTTTCCATTAAAAGATCTAATGCATAACCTTCTCCACATCCAATTTCCAGTACATCACCACTAATTAATTCAGATACAATTTGATATGCTTTATATGTTCGTTGATATAAGGCGTTATCAGATTTTATTTTAGAAGAAGTAACTTCAGTCGAAAACAGTATACTCATAATTTAATAAGGCCAATTAGTTTTTTTCCAAGCCATAAATTTTTTTGTAAAAGTAGTTAATTCCTGTTTAGGAATTATATTTGACTGTAAAGATTCTGTTTGCTTTAACATTTGAATGAGCATTTGGTATTTTTTTTCTGCATGGCGAACATTAATAATAGGGTTTTGTGGGTTAAATGAAGAAAACCATTTTAATTCTTCCCAAATATTTTGAATAGCAGTTTTACAAATTAAAACGCCTTCTTTTTTATATCCCATTCTTAAATATAATTTTCCTATTGCAAATGCATATTGTTTGTAAGGCATATAGTCATTAGGAAATTGTTTTTCGCATGTTTTTAAAACACTATAAGCTTTTTTTATTTGTTTTTCCTCAAATAAAGCTTGTGCTAAAAAATAATAGTTCTGTCTTAAGATTGTTTCAGAGTATAGTTTGTTTTCATAGCTAGTAAATATTATGGGATTTAATGCATTAAAATGTGATTGCTCTTTTAACACTTTATAAGTCTCTTGTGTATCGATGATTTTGGGGTTCAGGTCTTTAGTGTTTCTAGTGATTCCTGATAATTCATAGACTAATCCTTTTTTAATGAAAAATTGTTCTAATCCAACGTAATGATTTTTTTTATTATTGTCTAAAAATAATATTTTGCGTTCATTGAAATTGTTTAGAATGATGTTTAGTATCATTAAATCATTTAAGCCATAAAAAGACTTAGGGTATTGCCAAGTGATGTTGTTAGTTGAGGTTGTTGCATAGTACTTTTGAGCAGTTATACTATCTTTTTTTTGCTTGTCAGACGTAATGTTATGTCTAAAGGTGTGAGATGGAACATAATTTTTCATTTGTCCATTCCAATTTATTTTAGTTTTGTCGTTGTTTAAAAATTGAAATAATAAATTTAAGTCTACAGGTTGTTCTGTGTCCTGGTTAAACGGAATTAATTTATCGACACCATTATTATATAGCTTTGGCTTTAAGTTTAGCTTTATAGGTTTAGAGTCTAAATGCTGTTTAGTTAATTTAGAAATGTTATGATCTAAATTTAATTGATCATAGTTAATTATTCTTACATCAGTTCGGTACTGCTCAACAAATTGCAAGTACCATAGGGGGAAAGACATATTATCGCCATTGGTAATTAAAATAGATTGTTTTGAACAAGAATCTAAATAAGTTTTCGCTAACCTGTATGAGAAATCATCATCCTTTCGTTGATGATTGTCCCAGCCTTTGGCTAGCATTTGAAGAGGAGCTAAGCAAATTAGTGTTACTCCTGTTACAGTAACAATATTAGGTTTGTTTAAAAACTTAGAAAGTAGTGTGTGTATTACATTTATTGAAAGACCAATCCAAACAGAAAAGAGTATGAATGAACCAATGAAAATATAATCACGTTCACGAACTAATAAACTTGTGGGTGGTGGGTTAATATAGATAGTAATACCAATTCCAAATGCTAGAAAAGTAAGTAGGCTAACCCAAAAATAATGTTTATGTTTTTTTAATGAAAACAAACCAATAATACCTAAGATGAAGGGGATGAAATAATAGGCATCATTTGTTGAGTTTTTCTTATAATAGTCAGGAATAACAGATTGATCGCCAATTAAGTGTCTGTCAATAGTATTAAAACCACTTATCCAATTTCCACTTTCAATATATCCAAGCCCATGATGATTATTTTGTTTCCCGATAAAATTCCAGAATAAATACCTAAGATTTAACCAATAAATTTGATAATGGAAAAAGAAATGAATATTTTCTTTAAAAGTAGGTTTATTTATATTTTGAACTTTACCCTTTACATTGTATTTAACGTTTTCTCCTTTTATTGGTACCCAAAGATTATATAATTCACTACTGTTAGTATCAAATAATCTAGGGAATATCATGGAGAATTCAGAAGAGTAATTAACAACTTTATACTTGCCGTCGTGTGCTAATTGATACTGCTTAGTGGAGTAGTTATAGTTATAAATAGGGGCTGTATTAGAAAAAGGATTGTTAACATTTAAAGGGGCATTGTAAGTATGCCCTTTTACAAGTGGTATTTTGTTTATACCGAATTGACTACCTTGGATATAATCTAATAAACGTTGGCTATTATATGTGCCATTAGTAACCAAACTGCCAGCATTAGATCTTATTATAGGCATTAAATAAGTAGATAGGCCGATTAAAAAAAACACAACTGCTAAAATAATATTATGTAGCGTAAACTTCTTTTGTGTATAAGAGAGAATTAACGAGGCACTAATTGAAATGATGATTAATAAAAGTGTTAAAATAATTCCTGAATTAAGACTAAAGCCGAAGCTGTTAACAAGAAGAAAATCTAACTTATTCGATAATTTTATTAGACCTTGTATAAAAAGGTTATAAATAAAAAAGAATAATGCAATGCTAGTAATAATTGAAATTAAAAAATTTTTAACATTCAAACCATATCTTTTGTGCGTAAACAAAATGGATAAAGGAATAATTATGGATAAAATTATTAAGTGGACTCCTAGTGATAAACCTAGAGTTAAAGCGAAAAGCAATTGTAATTTGTATTCTAAAGCTTTAGAAGTAGTGGCTTCCCATCGTATTGCTATATAGAACAAAAGGCATAATAAGAAAAAGGACAATGTATATACTTCGGCTTCTGTGGAAGCAACCCAAAAACTAGTACAAAAAGCTAAACTTAAAGCACTTAAAACACCAGCAAAATAAGGAACGGTTTTTATGTTTTTTAAAATTTTAGAATTAATCGTTTTTTTACTAATAAAATAAGAAATATGAAAAACTAGTGATACTGTTAGTGCACCAAAAAAACTGGAAATTAAATTACTAACTAAAGCAGCTTTTGAAGCTGAAAAAAACAACATTACAAAGGAACAAAATATGGTGTAAAGAGGAGCCCCAGGAGGGTGAGAGACTTGTAAATTATTGTTCGTAGTAATAAATTCAGGACTGTCCCAGAAACTTATAGTAGTTGGAGCACAAAAACCATAAATAATAAATACGATTATAAATAATACTACTGAAACAATTTTTTCTGTCTTCCCCATGTAGATGTTCAAATTTTATGCAAGATAACTTTTTCTCAATTTTTATAAGAAGTTACCTAATTTAATAGTGAATAAAGTTCTGTGTTGGCTAATAATAATAAGTTAGTTTGGTTGTTAAGTTCTGTTTTTGTTTGGTTTAAGAGGTGAAAAATAATGTTTTTTAATTTTTTTAATACTATTTCTATGAATTATATTATTATTAATATAATTAGCGTAATTAAATAAGGAATGTTGAAGTATTTAGTTTTTTGTACTGCATCTTAGTTAAATTCTAGAGTTTTTAGTAACACACGATATTGATCAATTAGAGCTTTGTGTGACCCCTTTTTCGATTTCAAATACAGAATCCCGCTTAGCAGAAAGAAAAAGCATATTGGAGTTTTATTTATTGTTATTATATCGAGTGCTTTTTTTAAACTTAAATTTTTTAATAGAGGGGCATAACTCAATAGAATCAGTTTTTTTTTGATTTTAATATGTATACTGGATCATTATGTTTTAAATGTGAAGTAAATAAAATTATATGCTTTTTTATCTATTAATGGAGAGGGGGTATTATGCTCATCAACTTCTAAACTATCATAGCGAACATTGGACTCTGTTTTCTGTGTCTTGTAATCGTAAGAATGTATGATGATGTACCATAATTATTTACTCAAGTAGAATATGTTGTTAGGATGTTTGCCTTCATAAAACAGATCCCTTGATTCAGAAAATCAACTCCATATTCCATTGTGAGTAATTAAATTTAGGAGTTTATTTTTTTGTTGAAATAATCTAATACTTTGTTGTTTTGTGAAAACACGTTGTTTGTTAAGAATAAAATTAATGAAAGGTTTTCATAAATGATCATTAAAAATAGATTTTTCTGCTTTTTCTTTGAAAAAGAACGTAAAAAAATTAAATTGCAGTTTATTTTTCTTTTTATAAACTGTTACTTAACAATGCAATTAAAAATAAAATATATAATAATAATATCATATCTAAGTTTTTCCTTTGTGTTTTCTCAATCCAAAAGAGACCAATCTGTAGATGAAGAATCTCCTACACCGGTATCGTTTCCCTATAACTTTACTGGTAAGTATTTTGGGAACCTTAAGGTTTCCAATAACATAAAGTTGCTTTCCAATATACCAACGGAGTTTTCTCTATTAAAATCTGAAGAAAATGATAGCGAGTTTGTGTATCAACTAAAATTTATAGGTAAGGGGGAGAAAGAGACAAAAAAATACACTTTAGTTATTGTAAATGAAGAAAAAGGCTTTTATGTCATTAAAGACGAGAATGGAATGGAGTTTATGGGAGTTTTAATTGAAGATACACTTTATAGTACCTTTGAATTAGACGATAAAATGACGTTTACAAGTCTAAGGTTTACTAATTCAGGTGAAGTGTATCTAAAAATTATGTTATCAAAAAAAGTTAAAAAATCAAAAAATAAGAATAATAAATTAATCAACTCAAATGTAGTTTTGCTGCAACAAGCTAAATTTACACGTTAAGAATACAATAATAACTAATAAATAATCAACTAAATGAAAACAATTTACTTTTTTTTGACTGTTTGTATGCTTTCACTAATTGGGGTTGAAGCGCAGACGCTTAATGAAACCTCTGGGACTGGTTCGGGGGTGAGTATCACTAGCGGAGATTTTAACACTATGTATGGAGACAGTTCAGGTAGTTCAATTACTACTGGGAGTCAAAATACACTTATTGGTTATCAAGCAGGTAGAAGTAATAGGACTAGTGAGCTAGTAGCTATAGGGTATCAAACAGGATACACAAACACCACTGGGTTTGATAATACTTTTGTCGGAGCCCAAGCGGGGCGTTTAAATATTAATGGTGGTGATAACACTTTTATTGGAACAGAGTCTGGAGAAAATAATACTACGGGATATGACAATACCTTTGTCGGAGAAGAATCTGGAACACAAAACACTACTGGTTATGAGAATACCTTTATCGGAGAAGATGCAGGTCATAGTAATACTACTGGTTTTAAAAATGTATTTATTGGTAACGAGGCTGGTATTTCGGCAGATGTAGGTTATCGTAATGTTGCTGTTGGTTCTGAATCAATGTCTGATGTAGATGACGGACACCATAATACGTCTATTGGAGATTCTTCAGCAATAGATATTGGAGACGGGATCTACAATACTATGGTTGGTGCTGCAGCGGGTGTAGCTACGGAGTGGGCAGATTATAACACATTTATTGGTGCACAATCTGGTTGGGATAACAACCGTACGAATAGTACTTCAAATGCAAACCACAACACTTATGTAGGTTTTTCTACAGGATTTACAAACAGAGAAGGACAATATAATGTTGGTATGGGGTCTTTAGCAGATTTTGATAACACCAACTGGTCAAATACGATGTTCTTCGGTTACGATATTACCGCAAGTAACAATAACGTAATGGGATTTGGTAACAACTCATTCATTGATGGACAATACTCAATTTCTATGGGTATTGATCACTCTATTCGTGGTGATTACTCTATTATGATGGGATACCTTGGAAATATGACGGGTCAAGCTGATTATTCAGTTGGTATTGGTGATAGGGTAGATATTGAAGAGAATGATGTAGTAGGTATCGGACGTTCTGTAGATATTGACAATCCGTTTGCTATAGCTATTGGTTCTACAACTGTAGCATCGAATGACGGAGCTATTGTTATTGGTTATCAAGCTTCTTCGACAGACCCAAGTGCTTTAAATCCAACAAATAATATAGCAATAGGAGTTTCTACTAATGTACAAGGAACAAATTCAGTTGCCATAGGTAATGCTGCTACTGCGTTAAATGACAACACAATGGTCCTTGGTGGTGCTACAAATCCTTTGAGTGTTGGTGTAGGAACAGATGCTCCAAATACAAATGCATCTTTAGATTTGACTGGTACAAATAAAGGCTTGTTAATAAACAGGGTTACAACTGCTGAACGTACTACTATGACTACAACTCCCGCTTCTGGAGTTGCTTTAACAACTACTGATGAAGGCTTGTTGGTGTATGATACAGATATTAAAGGTATATTCTCATGGGATGGAGCAGCATGGAGTGCTGTAGATACGAATACTGATAATCAAGAACTGTCATTAGCCACCAATACTTTAAGTATTTCTGGAGGAGCAAACACCGTTGATTTATCGGCCTATGTAAATACCGATGCACAGGATTTATCCTTATCAGGAACAACATTAAGTTTAACAAATGACGGAACTACAGTTGATTTATCTGGATTACAAGATGGAACAGGAACTGATAATCAAGAACTGTCATTAGCTACTAATACTTTAAGTATTTCTGGAGGAGCAAACACCGTTGATTTATCGGCTTATGTAAATACCGATGCACAAAACTTAACTGCTGCTACATTAACTGGGTCAATTATCCAAATAGATATTCAAAATGGATCATCTGTATCGGTAGACATTTCCCCATTAATTGCTGATTTAGAAAATAGAGTAACTACTCTTGAAACGTGTGATTGTAATGTGTTGCCAGTTTCAGAATTTGATATGGGTAAAATGAATCCTTTATTACAGCAAAATATTCCAAATCCTTTTGATGGAACTTCTACAATAGGGTATTATATACCACAATCAACTAATCAGGCAGAGATTGTATTTAGTAACAATGTCGGTCAGATTGTAAACAGAATTGCTGTTAAGAAAAAAGGAGAAGGGGAAATTAGTGTGAATGCTTCAAACTATGCTTCAGGAATGTATTATTATACTTTGTATTTAGACGGGAAGAAAATTGACACAAAAAAGATGATTGTTAATTAGTAAATACTTTCAATCAAAAATATTTAAAAGCCATACAATGATGTATGGCTTTTTTTATTTCTATAAAAACGTTTACATTTGAATTTATGAGGGTAATAAATATCGACAAAATTAATTTTGGCTTAATTATAGTTTCATTTCTATTGGCATGTATGTTGCCATTTGAATTATTCTTGTTTGGTTATGCCGTATTAGGCCCCTTACATTACTTAACGGAAACAAATTGGATAATAGATAAGAATTACTTTGTCGCAAATAACTATTGGAAGTACTTGGTGGCATTCGGAGCGTTAGTATATTCAGTTCCTTATATAGTAAGTCTGCCTTTTGTTAAAAATGTTTTAAATGATTTAACTGTACAATTATTAACAGTTAAGTTGAGTAGTTACACTAATGGCATAATGTTTTTAGTATTTATAAATGCTTTAGTTTTTTTGTTTACAAATAAAAATAAAGCATTGTGGATTAGCTTATGTATAACACTACTAATTTCAATTTTTGCGTTTACTTCGGAAATATATATCTTAATTAATGGTTTGTTATTGCCAACAATTATACATGTATATGCCTTTACCTTGTTATTTATGATATATGGTTTAAAAAAAAAGAAGAGTCCAATAGGAAAGTTAAATATTGTTTTAATGTTATTACTTCCGTCATTGTTATTTTTTATTGATACGGATATCTTCAGTTATCGTTTTTCCGATATCGTAAAAGAAACTTATATGGAAAATAATTTTCATTATCTGAACGCTAATTTAGCGAAACTAATAGGTGTTTATGATGATTTAAAATTCTTCTTCTATGAAAAAGTAGACTTAAAAATTCAAATTTTTATTGCTTTTGCATACATATACCATTATTTAAACTGGTTTTCTAAAACAACAATTATTGGATGGCATAAAGAATTAACAACAAAAAAATCAGTCGGTATTACTTTGGTGTGGATTTCAATACTGAGTTGTTATGTATATAATTACAGGTTAGGATTAGTGGTGTCAATTTTTTTAAGTGTACTACATGTTATGTTAGAATTTCCCTTAAATATGATAACTATTAAATCTTGTTTGTTTAATAAGAGATGACTCTCTTATATTCTGCTAAATTTATTTTTTTTAACAGGTTAAAAGAACCGATTTAATAATGTGTTTTTGAATTGGTATAAGCACAAGCTTTCAAATAAAAAAACTTTTTGTAGCTTTAAAAAGTTAACTCAGCTTATTTGGTTAATTTAGTGTACTAAATAGTTAAAGAGTTATGCAGAACAAATATTTAATTTTTAGCTTGTTAATAGCCTTGTTTTTTGGGTGTAAAAAAGAGCCTTCCAAAAGGAGTAGTGCCGAAGTAAATGTTGATTATTTAAATAACTCAAACAAAGAAGACCAGTTTTTAGGCGGGATTAAAATGATTCCTATTCAAACTCCTAAAGGAGAGTTTAAGGTTTGGACTAAAAGAGTAGGGAATAACCCAACAATGAAAGTATTGTTATTACACGGAGGACCCGGAATGACTCATGAAATATATGAATGTTTTGATGGTTATTTCCCGCAGGAAAATATAGAATATTATTATTATGATCAATTAGGATCCTATTATAGTGATCAGCCAAAAGATTTGTCTTTATGGGATTTAGATCGATTTGTAGAGGAGGTAGAGCAAGTACGAGTTGCACTAGGGTTAAATAAGGATAATTTTTATCTGTATGGACAGTCTTGGGGTGGAATTCTTGGGATGCAATATGCTTTAAAATATCAAGAAAATTTAAAAGGATTAATTATTTCAAATATGGTCGCTTCTATTCCAGAGTACCAAAAATATTCTGATGAAGTATTGGCCCCAAAAATGGATCCTAAAGTTTTAGAAGAAATCCTGATTTATGAAAATAAAAAGGATTATTCTAACCCGAGGTATATGGAATTAATAGTAAATAATTATTATACTCAGCATGTTATAAGAATGCCTGTTAATGAGTGGCCAGAACCAGTGAATAGAAGCTTTAAACATTTGAATCCAGAAGTATATGTAACCATGCAAGGACCAAGTGAGTTTGGAATAAAAGGAGATGCAACGTTAAAAAATTGGGATGTAAAAGCGCAATTACATACTATTGTGGTACCAACATTGACTATTGGAGCAACTCATGATACAATGGACCCTTCTCATATGAAATGGATATCTGAAGAAGTTGAGAACGGAGCCTTTTTATTATGCCCAAATGGAAGTCATTTATCACAGTTTGACGATCAGAAAAGGTTCTTTAAAGGGCTTATTGATTTTATTAAAAATGTTGATCAAGGAAAATTTAATAAAAAAAATAAATGAAAGACTTAAAGAACAAGATGGATAGTACTTCTAAATCAAACCCCAGAGTATCCATTAAAAAAGCATTTAAAACAATTATCTGGCCAAGACGTAATATGGTGTTTATTGGTTTAGTTCTAATAATGTTAAGTAGATTGGCTGGTTTTGTGTTGCCATGGAAAACTAAAGTTTTACTGGATGAAGTAATTCCTAATAAAGATTTCAATCAATTGTATGAATTGTTACTAATTGTTGTAGTAGCAATTTTAATACAGGCAATCACCTCTTTTTTATTGACACGTATTTTAAGTGTACAAGCACATTTTTTAATTAGTGAGTTGCGGGCAAAAGTGCAGAAAAAAGTATTGTCATTACCTATTAGTTTTTTTGATAACACTAAATCTGGTGCATTAGTGTCAAGAATTATGAGTGATGTAGAGGGAATTCGTAACTTAATAGGTACTGGTTTAGTCCAGTTAGTCGGAGGAACTTTTACAGCAATTGTATCATTAATATTGTTGATTGAATTAAATGTATGGATGACATTGTTCGTGTTTATTCCAATATCTATATTCGGGTTTATAGCCCTTAAAGCGTTTGGATATATTAGACCAGTGTTTGTAAAAAGAGGAGTGATTAATGCAGAGGTGAAAGGTCGTTTAACAGAAACATTATCAGGAGTTCGAGTAATTAAAGCATTTAATGCAGAAGAGCAAGAAAATAAAGTATTTGAAAAAGGTGTAGAACAGCTTTTTCAAAATGTCAAAAAGAGTTTAACAGCAACAGCGCTAATGACAAGTTCTTCTCTCTTTTTATTGGGTATCGCATCTACAGGAGTTATGGGTATTGGGGGGTATTATATGATGGAAGGAGTTATGACGGTTGGTGAATTTTTGTTTTTTACTTTAATTCTGGGTTTTATGATTGCTCCAATTGTACAAATGAGTAATATTGGTAGTCAGTTAACTGAAGCGCTTTCAGGGTTAGACCGTACAGAAGAGTTAATGAATATGACTGCCGAAGAAGATGATGAAAATAGAACAATTAAGTTAAAAAATATCAAAGGACATATAATTTTTGATAACGTATCCTTTTCTTATGAAGAAGGAAAAGAGGTGTTGTATAATATTAATTTTGTGGCTGAAGCAGGTTCAGTTACTGCTTTAGTTGGAAGTTCAGGTTCCGGAAAATCAACAATTGCTAGCTTGTCGGCTACATTTTTAAATCCTAAATCAGGAACTATTACTATTGATGGTAATGACGTTTCAAAAATAAATTTAAGTACTTATAGAAGTAATCTAGGAGTTGTTTTGCAAGAAGGATTTTTATTTGAAGGTACTATTCGAGAAAATATCATGTTTCCAAGGCCTAATGCTTCGGAAGATCAATTGTTAAAAGCGGTAAAAGCAGCTTATGTAAATGAATTTTCTGATCGTTTTGATAAAGGGTTGGATACTGTAATAGGGGAAAGAGGAGTAAAGTTGTCAGGTGGGCAACGACAACGTATTGCTATAGCAAGAGCAATTTTAGCAGACCCTAAAATTATTATTTTAGATGAAGCTACCTCTAGCTTGGATACCGAAAGTGAAGCTTTGATACAGAAAAGTCTTGTAGCGTTAACTCGTAATCGAACAACAATAGTTATTGCACACAGATTAAGTACTATAAAAAAAGCGGATCAAATTTTAGTGGTAGAGTCAGGGCGTATTGCTGAACGAGGAAATCATGAAGAGTTAATAGCTGCCAAAGGAAGGTATTATGATTTGTATACTTATCAAGCTAAAATATAAAATAAGTCTTTTTATTAGGCCCTAATAAAAAATGCCTTTCGTTTTAGAAAGGCATTTTGAGTGTGCTTATGAAACACCTCCTTATTTAAAATAAGAAAATGTTTCACCATCTTCAATTTTTAATAACGTTTCATAAATTAACTTAATTACATTTTCTACATCGTCTCTGTGTACCATTTCCACTGTAGTATGCATATAACGTAATGGTAAAGATATTAATGCAGACGCAACACCGCCATTACTATATGCAAACGCATCCGTATCAGTTCCAGTAGCTCTTGATAAGGCTGAACGTTGAAAAGGAATTTTATTTACTTCAGCAGTATCTGTAATTAAATCGCGTAATTTTTGTTGAACAGCAGGTGCATAGGCAATTACAGGCCCAGCACCCATCTCTAAATGACCTTCTTTTTTCTTTTCTATCATTGGTGTAGTAGTGTCATGAGTAACATCAGTAACAATCGCTACATTAGGTTTAATTGTGTGTGTAATCATTTCTGCACCACGTAATCCTATTTCTTCTTGTACAGAATTGGTTATGTATAAACCAAAAGGAAGTTTCTTTTTGTTTTCATGTAACAAACGAGCGACTTCCGCAATCATAAAACCACCCATTCTATTGTCTAACGCTCTACAAACAAAGTTGTTTTTGTTTAAAACATGGAACTCATCTGGATACGTAATAACACAACCTACATGAATGCCGAGTTTTTCAGCTTCATCTTTGCTTCTACATCCTATATCGATAAATATATTGTCGGGTTTTGGTGCTTCTTCTTTAGCTTTATTTCTAGTATGGATAGCTGGCCATCCAAATACTCCCTTTACAATTCCTTTTTTAGTATGAATATTTACAATCTTACTAGGTGCTATCTGATGGTCACTTCCTCCATTTCTGATAACATATATTAATCCATTGTCTGAAATGTAGTTTACATACCAAGAAATTTCATCAGCATGCCCTTCGATAACTACTTTATAAGGTGCATCAGGATTAATTACACCTACTGCAGATCCGTATGTATCCGTTATAAAAGTATCCACATATGGTTTTAAATAATCCATCCAGATTTTTTGCCCTTCCCATTCATAACCAGTAGGAGCTGCATTGTTGAGGTATTTTTCTAAAAATACCATCGATTTTTTATTTAATATAGATTTCTTTGCCATGTTTCTTGTTTTATTCAAGGCTAAAGTAATTGTTTTGTCAATAGTATACAATTATTATTAGAGGGATCCTTTTAGTAGGGTTATACAATTTTACGCCTCATAGATAGCTATGTGCAGTTTAAAGGGGGCACTACTATTCCTAGCGCAAAAGAAGAGTACGATAAATATTTCTCTTTTATCTATTTGCCGAGTAATTTAAAAATCCAAATAATTCAATATAATTTAGTAGTTTTGGAATGATTTTAGTGAGTAAAAATCTAAAGTATATCAATGAATTTTTTTAGATATCTATGTATACTATTGTTTTCGGTGTTTGTTTCTGCTCAGGAAGAGCAAGAAAAAGTTGTTGATACAATAAATAAAGAATACTTTTTAATTAAAGGGGATACCGTATACAGTAATGCGGTTGAGTTAGATGATGTTGTCATGCTTAAGAAAATAAAATTTTCAAACCAAAAAGATAGGATTAAATATCTTATTCTAAGGCGTAAGGTAAGAAAAGTATATCCATATGCAAAGCTTGCTTCTGATAGGTTATTATCATTGAAGGATAGTCTGGATTTGATTCAGCGTAAACGTAAAAAGAAAAAGTATACTAAGAAGGTTCAAAAATATATTGAAGAGGAGTTCTCTGGAGAATTAAAAAAACTTACTAGAACTGAAGGTCAGATATTGGTTAAGCTTATTCACAGACAAACTGGTGAAACTGCCTTTAATTTGATAAAGGAGTTAAGAAGTAGCTGGAAGGCTTTTTGGTATAATTCAACAGCAAAAATGTTTAATATTTCCCTTAAAGAAGAATATAATCCAGAAGGAAGTCATGAAGACTATTATATAGAGGATGTTCTGATGCGTTCATTTATGGATGGAGTTTTGGAAAAACGACCCCATGCACTAGATTTTGATTATTTTGAATTATCGGATAAATGGATAAGTAAATAGGTTGTTTTGGTATTGGGTAATGTTTGACTAAGAAATGTTTTGTAATTTCAACAAATATTCTTAAATTCACTCTCCCGTTTTCGTTGATAATTTGGTAGTTACGAATTTTATTGAAAATACTTCAAAAAAAGCTTTTAAAAAGTTAGGTTGTTAAAGAAGAAAGGTGGTATATTTGCACCCGCAAAACGGATGAGTTTTTAACTGATTTGGAG
>Ga0209291_1002581_pt1 | contig 14467 bp, 11 predicted proteins | sample GOMGulsemesocosm_FD_184633 | JGI IMG/M metagenome (GOLD analysis project Ga0209291, IMG submission 184633) | Methane-oxidizing microbial communities from mesocosms in the Gulf of Mexico - GOM9B Gulf of Mexico (SPAdes) (version 2) | ecosystem: Environmental > Aquatic > Marine > Cold seeps...
ATTATCAACCGCTTGCCTCTCATGATATGTTTAGGGTCATTTCATCTCATACTGGCTTTTTATATTTCTATAATAGAAAAGGCGCATTTGTACATGATATAAACTCACAAACAACTCTAAAGATTATAAATTCAGATGAATATCCAATCCATAATATATTTTTAGATCGTACAAATAGCTTATGGTTACAAAAGCCAAATGGAGATTGGCAGAATTACACTCCCCCTATTGTTAAAACATCCACTTTAGATAAATCAATTGAAGTCAGCTTAAATATACTTAAACACAAAGTGCCTAATATTAACCGTATTATAAATATTAACGATAAAAATTGGCTTGCAGCAAATAATTCAGGCCTGTATTTAAAATCAAATAACCACGATACATTTCAGCTGAGCAATATAAAAAATATTAATAATATGTACTACTCCAAAGTGAATAAACTCTGGTTTAGTGATCGTACATCTTTATATTCACTTGATTTATTAACCAAAGAAATTACTAGCACACTGCCAATTAAGAATGTTATCGCAATTACAGCATTGGATGATGTGCAAGTTATAGCTACAACGAGTAATTCACTTTATTTCATTAAAAATAAAAAAATAATAAAAGTAATTAAGCCACTTGAAAACTTAGGTTTAATACAAAGTAGTCATTATGATCAAAAAACAGGGCTAATATGGTTAGCAACTCAAACAGGACTATGGCAAGCATTAGTAGAAAATGAGCAAACTTTAAAATTCGATAAAATAGTGTCGGGAGATATATCTAAAATATATCATGGCGAGCAAGGTTTTTTATGGTTAGTCATTAGCAATAAGTTAAGTTTATTAAATTCTATAAATAACAAACTCATTTATAAAAATAAAACAGTTCTAAACCAACAGCCGATAATTCACTTTAAAAACAACATAATTATCAATCAAAAACTCATTAGTTTAGAAGGAAATTACAATAAATATTTAAACAGTACAATGAGAATTTCTTCTATTAGTTACTTTGATACAAATGGCATAAAACAAGTAAATATCTTTCCTGATAGTTCAATTAACTTAGCCAATGGCATAAATACGATGCAAATTAAAATAGCCGATAAGCTGGGAAGTTCAAATCAGAATTATAACTTCGAATATCGATTATCAAACCAATCAAACTGGTTTGCATTAGGGAAAGGCAACTCCACCCTTACTTTATCTCACTTACCAACAGGGCGGCACGTTTTGCAAATACGAAGTGCAAATAACCCTCTCATTAAAAACACTGAAATCATATTGATAGTAGGACAATCACCTTTATCATTATTATGGTACTTATTAGTCGCTGGAATATTAATCATTTTTACTGGTTATCTTTTAAAAAGGGCCAAAATAAACAAGCCAACGGCTGATAGTTTAACAACGGCATTACTCAAACAAACAAAGGAAGCTATTTGGGTTGCTGATAATGAATTTAAAATTCAGCAAGTGAATGAAATTTTCACTCAAATAACAGGATTTGATGAGCAAAGTGTTATCAATAACAATCCACGAATTTACTCTGCCATAGGGCGTAACCGAAAGCTAGAGCGACTTATCCAGCAAGAATTGGAAGAACATGATTTTTGGTCGGGTGAAGTTTGGAGTTGCAGGAAAAATGGCGATGAATACTCATTAGATTTATCTATTACAAAAGTGGATAAAAACAACGGTAATGCGACACCTAATTATCAATATGTTGGCATGTTTTCAGACATCACAGTTCGAAAATGCAATGAAAAAGCATTAAGGTTATTAGCAACCAGAGATCCTATAACCCAATTACCTAATAGAACGCTATTTATAGAGCATTTAGATAAAGCGATCACCTCATGTAACCAAACCTTCCCGACTTTTGCATTGTTATTTATAGATTTAGATAACTTTCATAAAATAAACGATTCTCTTGGTCATAGCCAAGGTGATGCTTTAATAGAAAAACTCGCAACAAGATTAAAATCGAAATTAGATAAAGGCTTTACCATAGCTCGCTTGGGTGGCGATGAATTTGCGGTATTAATCCCGCCCTATTTATATTCTGGCATGACATTATTTTATGCAAAACGTGTCGCTGATAATATTTTATCTTTATGTAAATCTCCTTTTAATTTAGACGGCATTGATATTTCAATTACTACCAGCATAGGTATTTCTCGCTTTCCGGAGGATGGTGTCAATTGTGAAATGCTTATGAGAAGTGCAGATACAGCGCTAGTGCACGCAAAGAAAAATGGAAAAAATAGCTTTCAGTTTTTTGATAAGTCACAAAGTAAATCTACACCTGAACTTTTAAGTAAAGAGCACAACTTATCACAAGGGATCGAAAACGAAGAGTTGATATTATTTTACCAGCCAAAATACAATACTAAGCAAGATAGAATTGTTGGTTTTGAGGCCTTAGCCCGCTGGCCACAACAAGATGGCACTATGGTAAGTCCTGATGAGTTTATACCCATAGCGGAGAGTAACGGCATGATAGTGCCATTAACTTTGAGCTTATTTAAACAAGCTTGTAAACAAATTAAAGAATGGCGAAGTAGTATTGATTTAAACGGTCGTATAGCTATCAATTTATCGGCTAGGCATTTTCAACAAGTCGATTTAGTTAAAGATCTCACTCACTGCCTCGCATCATATAATATTAGTGGTCGTACAATTGAATTAGAGGTCACTGAAAGTGCGATGATGGATAACCCTGACTTTGCTTTAAAACAAATGATAAAATTAAAAGAGCTGGGCTTTACAATTGCACTTGATGATTTTGGTACAGGTCATTCGTCTTTGAGTTATTTAAAAAAATTCCCAATAGATAGGTTGAAAATTGATAGGTCTTTTATAATAGATATCACAAGTTCTGAACAAGATAGAAATATTACATCAACTATTATCCAGTTAGCAAAGTATTTAAATATTGAAGTGATAGCCGAAGGAGTTGAAACGAAGGAACAAGCATATTTATTACATATTATGGGGTGTCAGGTTATTCAGGGATATTATTTTAGCCGACCAATACCAGCGAATGATGTGATTAATTTAATCAAACAGCCGGCTAAAATACAAAATAGCTAACTTTCAGCTTTTTTCTCTCTACCAAGTAATGACATAGCTGCATCTTTAACATCTTTACCTTCATATAAAACTTGGTAAATTTGTTCAGTGATCGGCATTTCAACACCGACTCTTTGCGCTAAGTTATATACTTCTTTAGTGTTTCGGTAGCCTTCAACCACTTGACCAATTTCAGTAATTGCCTGCTCTACAGCAGAGCCTTTACCAAGTGCTAAACCAAAACGTCTATTTCTAGACTGGTTATCAGTACACGTTAAAATCAAGTCACCTAAACCAGCCATTCCCATAAAGGTTTCTGGTTTTGCGCCTAATGCAGATCCTAAACGGCACATTTCAGCTAAACCACGTGTGATCAAAGCAGTTCTTGCATTGGCACCAAAGCCTGTACCATCAGAAATACCAGCACCAATTGCAATTACATTTTTAACCGCACCACCGAGTTGTACACCAACAAAATCATTATTAGTATAAACACGGAACGAACGGCAACAATGCAATAAATCAGATAAATAATCGATTAAGTCTGTATCTGTTGAAGATAAAGAAATTGCAGTTGGCAAACCTAATGCCATTTCCATTGCAAATGTAGGTCCAGACAAAACACCTAAAGAAACATCATCACCTAATGCATCTTTTGCGACATCTTGTAATAATCGACCTGTATTAGGCTCTAACCCTTTTGTAGCCCAAACAATTTTTGTTCCTGGCTGTAAAAATGGTTTAATAGATTTTAATGTATCAGAAAATGCATGGCTCGGCACCACAACCAAAACGATTGGGCTATCACTCACTGCTTTTTCAATATCAGGCTCTAAAGAAAGTGATTCTGGAAAAGTAACATCTGGTAGGTAACGCTGATTGGTTCTACTTGATTCAAGTTCACTAATCGCATTTGAATCTCGACCCCATAAACGTATAGGGTGTCCATTTCTCGCTAAACAAATAGCAAGGGCGGTCCCGTAAGAGCCCGCCCCCAATACTGTCACAGCATTTTTTGCTGTAATAGTCATAACTTACGCGTTTGCTTCAGTTGTTTGCTGTTCAGCTTGTGCAGCACGTTGCTGTACGTATTGACCAAATAATGCGTCAAAGTTAACTGGAGCAAGGTTAAGCTGTGGGAAAGTACCACGGTTAACTAAGTTAGCTACTGTTTCACGTGCATATGGGAATAAAACATTAGGGCAGAAAGCACCTAACATATGCGCCATTTGGCCTTCTTCAAGTTCAGCAATAGCAAAAATACCCGCTTGTTGCACTTCACATAAGAATGCAGTTTCTTCACCTAAAGATGCTGTTACTGTAAGAGAAAGAACAACTTCAAATACACCTTCGTCTAATTTATTAGAGCGTGTATCTAAATCAAGTTTAACTTCAGGAGTCCATTCTTTTTGGAAAATAGCTGGAGAATTTGGCGTTTCAAAAGATACGTCTTTAGTGAAAATACGTTGGATTGAAAACTGTGGTGCTTGCTGTTCTTGTGCTACGCTTTGTTCTTCTGACATTATTATTTCCTATTGAAATCTATTTAATTATTTTAAAATTTTTAGTAGAAGTTACTGTTAATTCAGTAATGTATCTAATTTACCTTGTGCTTCTAATGACATCATATCATCACATCCACCTATATGTTGTTCACCAACAAATATCTGTGGCACAGTATAATGGCCATTAGCTTTTTCTATCATTTCATTTCTGAGTTCAGGTTGTTGACCAATATCAAATTCAACGAATTCAATATCTTTATGGTTTAACAAAGCCTTAGCTCTGACACAGTATGGGCAATATGCTTTAGTGTAAATAACAACATTATTCATTTTAAAGTCCTATTTACCTGAAGTCATTGGTAAACCAGCGCCTTGCCAAGCTCCAATACCACCAGTAAGGGTAGAAACTTGTGTAAAGCCAGCTTTAAATAAGCTATCTGCAACACCAGATGCCGTCATGCCTGTGACACATACAACTATAATGGGATCGTTTTTATGCTTTTCAATAGTTGAAAACTCTTTTTGTTTTGCTTTTTCTGAAGCGAGATGAACTGAGTTAGCAATATGACCTTTATTAAAATCAGCCTGAGCTCTTATATCAATAATAATTGCATTTTCACGATTCACAGCCATTGTTAATTGCTGAGGGTTAACCTGCTTTATTGGTGAAAACTTAGATTTAAACCAGCTCATAATTAGCATTACTGCAATACCAACCCATATTAAACCTAACCCAATATGATTTGTAAAAAATTCGATATATTGTTCCATTGACCTTCCAATAAATTATGCGATTCACATTTGCGTATAAAACAAAAGCAAGCAGTATACATGCTCACATGCCTCAATACCAACTGAGTAATTTTACCAATCAAAATAAACATATGCTAAGTGAATTATTTTAATATCAGAATTTCTTTGCGGATTTTATCAGCAAAAAACGTTAAGCTAAGGCTAGATAAATCAAAATTTAATTCTTCGTCTTGCTTTTATAAACAAGGATCACCAATGACACTGCAAAAAAAGCCACTTGTACTTATTATTTTAGATGGTTGGGGTTATAGCGAAAAAACACACAGTAACGCTATTTTAGCTGCTAACACACCTGTAATTGATAAGCTTTGGCAAGATTACCCAAGTACTTTAATTTCAGGTTCAGGTTTAGATGTGGGTCTTCCTGACGGTCAAATGGGTAATTCAGAAGTAGGTCATGTAAATTTAGGTGCTGGAAGAATTGTATATCAAGACTTCACTCGCATCACAAAATCAATACAAGATGGAGAGTTTAATCACAACCCAGTACTCGTTAAGGCCATTGATAAAGCTGTCGAAAATAATAAAGCGGTTCATTTAATGGGTTTATTAAGTCCAGGCGGTGTTCATAGTCATGAAGAGCATATTTTAGCTGCGATTGATTTAGCTGCGGAGCGTGGCGCTAACGAAATTTACTTACACGCATTTTTAGATGGCAGAGATACGCCACCAAGAAGCGCAAGTAATTCATTAAAAGCTGTAGATGATAAGTTTGCATCGATAGGTAAAGGTCGCACAGCAAGCATCATTGGACGCTATTTTGCAATGGATAGAGATAACCGCTGGGATCGCGTAGAGCAAGCATATAACTTAATGGTAACGGGTGAATCGCAATTTACCTTTACGACTGCAAATGAAGCGCTAGAAGCTGCCTATGCACGAGATGAAAATGATGAATTTGTAGCAGCAACAAGTATTCAGAGCAAAACAGATGCACCTGCAACAATAAATGATGGCGATGCTGTTATTTTCATGAACTTTAGAGCCGATCGTGCACGTGAAATGACGCGTGCTTTTGTTGATGCTGACTTCTCTGGGTTTACCAAACAAAAAACGCCGAAACTAGCTGACTTTGTAATGCTTACTGAATATGCAGCAGATATAGAAACCTCAAAAGCTTTTGCACCAAATAAATTAGACAATGTATTAGGTGAATGGTTAGAAAAGCATGATAAAACGCAATTACGTATTTCTGAAACAGAAAAGTATGCACACGTTACTTTCTTTTTCAGTGGCGGCAAAGAAGACTTATTTAAAGGTGAAACCAGAGAGCTGATCCCATCACCTAAAGTTGCCACCTATGACTTACAACCAGAAATGAATTCTGAGTTACTAACAGATAAATTAGTTGCAGCAATACACAGTGGCGAACATGATGCCATTATTTGTAATTACCCTAACGGTGACATGGTTGGCCATTCTGGTGTATTTGATGCGGCTGTGAAAGCCTGTGAAGCCGTTGATCACTGCATCGGACGTGTTGTAAAAGCCCTTGAAGAAACCGGCAGTGAAGCATTAATCACTGCAGATCATGGTAATGCAGAATTAATGCAAAATCCAGAGACGGGCCAAGCTCATACCGCTCATACAAATGAGCCTGTGCCTTTTATTTATGTTGGCAGAAATGCTGAAGCTTTCTCGGGTAAAGCACTCAGTGATGTAGCACCAACTATGTTACACCTGATGGGCATGGAGCAGCCAGAAGAAATGACTGGTTCAGTCATTATGCAGCTTAAATAACTGGTTTATTTATGCGAACTCTTAAACAGTTACTTGCTTTAACTGTTTGTTTAATTTCGGTTTCACTAACACCCGTTAGTGCAACCGAAAAACAAACTAAGCAAGACTTAAATCAAATTCAAGAAACTCTTAAATCAAGTGTTGATCAACTAAAAACACAACAACAAAAAATTAATAAAATAGAAAGCACATTAAAAGAATCAGAATTAGCAATTGCAAATAATTCAAAGGCGCTCAATGAACTCGATTTTTCGATTGAGCTAAATAAAAGTGAGCAAAGCCAGTTACAAAAACAAATAAAAAAACTTACTTTAAATAAACAACAACAACAAAAAGCCCTATCAAGCCAATTAAAAAGTGCTTATATGACAGGCAGTCACGATTATAGCAAGCTCTTATTAAACCAAGAAAGCATCGCTACATTTGAAAGAACCCTCACCTATTACAGCTACCTTAATAAAGCCCGACTAACTCAACTTGATGATTTAAAAATAACGTTAATACAATTAGCTGAAAAACAAAACGAGTTAACGCAAACACAATCTAAATTACAAGCTCTTTTATTGGAGCAAAAACAAAAAAGAAAATCACTATTAATTGCCAAACAGCAAAGGAAAGGTAATTTAGCATTATTAAAAAAACAATTTACAAATACGCGTAGTTCTGTCGATTATTTGAAAAAAAATGAACAAATTTTAATTGATACATTAAAAAACTTACAAGAAGATATAAAACAACAACTTACCTTTGAAGGACTTAAAAGCGCTAAAGGAAAATTAAAGTGGCCAAGTCGAGGAAGATTAAAACATAAATTTGGCCAAAGAAAATATGGCAGATTAAAATGGAAGGGAGTGCTTATTAACGCCAAAGAAGGAGCTTCAGTAACAACAATCCATAATGGCAAGGTTATTTTTGCTGATTGGCTTAAAGGTTTTGGTTGGGTAATAGTAATAGATCATGGCAAAGGATTTATGAGTTTATATGGCCATAATCAGGCATTATTAAAAAGTGTTGGCGAGGAAGTATCTCAAGGTGAATTAATCGCTTTAGTCGGTCAAAGCGGTGGACAAGACAATCCTGGTCTATACTTCGAAATACGGCATAAGGGACAAGCAATGAATCCTACAAAATGGTGTAAGCGAATTTAACATTTCAATTGGCTACACCCCCAAAATCGGGAGTAGCCAATGCATATATCATTAAAATTTAGTCACTTTTTTATCATTTCCACTATTTTATTAGCACTTTCTTTTTCCCCTATTAGCATAGGTGAGACAGATTCAAAACTTACAAATGCCAAAATGAAGCATATTTTGGAGCATATTCAAACTTTTTATGTTGATGAAGTAAATACCCAAAAACTCAACAGTTCAGCTGTTGATTCTGTTTTAAAGCAATTAGACCCCTACTCTGAATACTTAGACGAACAAGAGTTAGAAGAATTATTTAATATGACTAACGGCCAATATACGGGCCTTGGAATAGAAGTTGAAATGCGTGATGAGCATATTGTTATTATTGCTTCATTAAACAATTCTCCTGCAGCACAAGCAGGTTTACAAAAAGGCGATATTTTACTTTCTATCAATGGACAAACTGTGATCAATAAGCCGATAAAACAAGTTGCCACTTTGATTAATAAAACCGAGAGTACCGCTGTAAACTTAAGCATAGCCAGATCTGGATTTTCAACTCCTTTAAGTTTTGAAGTTGAGCGCCAACTAATTGAACTAGAAACAGTCACAAGTAAGGTTGATATTGCTGGTTATGCCTATTTACGTATTGTCAGCTTTAATAACCATACGTTACATGATGTTGCTAGACATATTGCAAGGTTAAAAACTGAGAACGGTTTACCCCTAAAAGGGTTATTAATCGACTTAAGAGATAACCCTGGCGGTATTTTAGACAGCGCAGTAGCCATTTCTGATTTATTTTTAAAAGACGGTATTATTGTTTCCACTAAAGGTCGTTTTTACGATGCTAACCAAGTGTTTACCGCTAATAATTCAGATATATTAAATGGTGCGCCTATAGTGGTATTAATAAATAAAGGTTCCGCATCAGCGGCTGAAATCTTAGCCGGCGCATTAAAAGATAATAAACGCGCAACCATAGTGGGCACTCGCTCTTACGGTAAAGGCTCAGTTCAATCACTTATTCCACTAGGTAATGGCCAAACAGCTTTAAAACTCACAACCGCTAAATATTATACACCTTCAGGTGTGTCTATTGATGGCATTGGGATCACACCTGATATTCCAATTACACAATCAAGCCTTCCTCAATCTGATAAATTAGCTATAATGAATTTAAGCAAAGGTAAAGAAAACCAAGTATTTACTTCAACTTTTAAAGATGTACAGTTAGCTAAGGCTCAAAAAATATTAGAGCAATAAAAGTCACTTTAAAGTAAAGTAGCATTTACCTAAGTTAAAACAATAGATATTATTGATTTAACTTAGGTCATAAAAAATAATAATAATAAGAATAAGAATAAAAGTGCACTTAAAATTAAAATTACTCGCTTTATTGCTGCTATCTCAATGCAGTATGTTAAAAGCAAATCAAGTCGCTATCATTATTGATGATATTGGCTATCATAAACATGACTTGGAAGCTGTAAAGCTGCCAGGTAGTATCTCCTATTCTATTTTACCATATACACCTTTTGCAAAAGCATTCTCTGAACAAGCCAGAGAGAAAAATAAAGAGCTTCTGTTACATATTCCAATGCAAGCTGTAAGTGGCAAAGCACTTGGTCCTGGCGCACTTACCGAAGAAATGACAAAATCTCAGATTCAAAATACATTAAATAAAGCACTGAATGAACACCCATATGTGAAAGGTGTGAATAATCATATGGGGTCTTTTTTGACACAACAAATACAACCAATGGCTTGGACGATGGAAGTGCTTCAAGAAAGAGGTTTATATTTTTTAGATAGTAAAACAACAACAAAAAGCCAAGCGCAAAATATGGCAAATCTATTTAATGTAGATAATGTTGGCAGACATGTTTTTTTGGATAATATTCCCACAGAAAAACAAATGAAATTCCGTATGAAGCAGCTGATCCGAATTGCAAACAAACGAGATTACGCAATTGCCATAGCTCACCCCTATCCTGAAACACTTGAGTTTTTACAAAAGGAACTGCCTAAGCTTAAAGCCCGTGGCATCGAACTAGTGCCTTTATCTCAACTTGTTGAAAATAAATATGTAAAACTTGCTTCAGCACAATAGTCGATATTTACCCTGATGTACTAGAATCTGTATAAATGGTCACGCTATTAATTAATTTTTCGTTGATCTTAAATAGAAATAAAAAAGGTTTGCTCATGGAGCAAACCTTTTTTATTTAATAATACTTTTAGAAATAATTTGATAGAATTCTATTAAGCAACCATAGTTGCTTGTAGTTTTTTCATTGCCGTTTTTTCTAACTGGCGAATACGCTCAGCTGAAACATCATATTTTTTAGCTAACTCTTGTAATGTTGCTTTTTGATCCATTAACCAACGAGAGCTTACGATATCTTTTGCACGCTCATCAAGTGTATTGATCGCTGCAAATAAGCGGTTTTGAGATTGTTTTTTATACTGGTCTTGTTCAACACCCTCAGCTAAGTCTAAGCTATTATCTGTTAAGTACTGAACTGGAGAGTAAGATGTTGCTTCAGATGAATCATCAGTATCGTCAGAGCCCATATCAAAAGCCATATCATGGCTACTCATACGAGATTCCATTTCACGAACTTCTTTTTCACTTACACCAAGTGCATCAGCTACTGTACTTACTTCCTCTTGATTAAACCAACCAAGACGTTTTTTGTTTTTTCTTAAATTAAAAAATAATTTACGTTGTGCTTTTGTTGTCGCAACTTTAACAATGCGCCAGTTCTTTAATACAAACTCATGGATTTCAGCTTTGATCCAATGAACTGCAAATGATACTAAACGTACACCTACCGTTGGATCAAATCGCTTAACCGCTTTCATTAATCCAATATTACCTTCTTGCATTAAATCCGCTTGTGCTAAACCGTAACCTGAATAACTTTTAGCTATATGAGCAACAAATCTCAAGTGAGATACAATCAGTTGCTTAGCAGCTGACAAATCGCCTTCTTGTTGTAATTTAACAGCCAATGACTTTTCTTCTTCGGCAGTTAGCATAGGTATCGTACCAACAGTTTGTAGGTAAGCCTCATGGCTACCCGCACTTTGAGGAACAGTTAATGCTAATGTATGTAAATTATTGCTCATATTTAACCTCTAATATCCATCTTTTAAATCATTTTAGCAGTCTTTCTCCAAGAGTGCTAACTTCAATTTAATTCTTTTGACCTAAATGTCAAGCCTTAAGTTCAAATGAATTTACAATAATAGAATAACTAAAGAGGGTCAGTGAAAGCGAGAGCTGAAATGTTACAAATCATGTTTTTTAGCACTCTACATACCAAGAGTGCTAATTACATAATTTCACTAGATTTTATCTGGTTCAATTGTTTTTATATAACGCTTAACAGAAAGGTATGAACCAAAAAGCCCCAATAAAACGGCTAAAGTAATTAAATTAGTAAATTCAAAAAAAGATAAACCTTGTAATAAAAATTCTGACTGATAAACCCCTGCAACTTCTGAAACGGCAGAGCCTAACCACCACATCATTAATTCAATACATATATAAGCAAAAAAGCCACCTATAACGCCATACCAAATTCCAGTCCATAAAAAAGGTGTTTGAATAAATTGATTTGTTGCGCCAACAAGTTTCATTACCTGAATTTCTTCTTTTTTATCCATAATAGATAACCGTATTGTATTCCCGATTATCAAAATTACTGACGTGAGCAATAAAAAAGCGATAGTGATAACGCTCTCACGTAACAGGCTCAGTAGAGCATTTAAACGCTCTAGCCATTCAATATCTAATTTACCAAAATCAATTTCACGCTCATCTTCTAGTTTCGCCAGAAGTTTACGTGCAGCCACAGGCTTTGAGTGTCGCTGTGTAGGTGTAATTGAAATAACACTAGGTAAAGGGTTTGAGTCTAAATAATCTAACGCCTGACCAAATCCGGATACTTGTTTAAACTCTTCAAGTGCAACTTCATTTGAAATGTATGTTACATCAGATATTTCAGGATACAGATTCAAGCGCTTAACTAAACTTTTTGTTTCCTTATCTGATAACCCCTGTCTTACAAATAAAGATATTTCGCTGGCATTCTCAAAGCCACTGCTGACTTGCTGAACATTTTTAACAACTAAATAGAGTGTTGTAGGTAACGTTAAACTCACGCCTAATACTGCGATTGTCATCATTGATGCCGTTGTCGTACGCCACATTTCATTTAAACTATGCACACCTTGACGCATAATATTTAATACCACAAAGTACCAAGTCATAACTAAACTTGTATCTGTATTAGTAGCCTGAGTTACTCTGCTCTTAAATAATAAGCTCATAAAACATCTGCCTTAAGCGGATCTAACAACAACTTGCCTTTATTGAGTGTTAAATTATGGTATTTCATACGCGCAATTAATCCCAAATCATGCGTTGCAATTAATACAGTTGTACCATGACGATTAAAGTCTTCAAACAGCTTAAGGATTTCCCATGATAACTCTGGATCTAAATTACCCGTTGGTTCATCAGCTAATAATATTGGTGGGGAGTTAACAATAGCGCGAGCAATGCCGACTCTTTGTTGTTCACCACCAGATAATGTTTCGGGGTAACATTTAACTTTACTGAGTAAGCCTACTTTATCTAAAGCTGCATGTACGCGTTTTGAGATGTTTTTACGGTGCATACCTTCAATTACTAGCGGTAAAGCAACATTATCAAATACATTATGCCTAGCTAATAGTCTATGGCTTTGAAATATCATACCAATATCACGTCGGACAAATGGAACTTGTGATTTAGAAATTGAATTTAGATCAACGCCATTTATCATTACATTACCGGCAGAGGGACGCTCCATTACACTTATAAGTTTGAGTAATGTACTTTTACCCGCTCCACTGTGCCCCGTCAAAAAAGCTAACTCACCCGCTTTAAGGTGAAAATTAACTTTCTCTAACGCTGTATGACCGCCAGGGTATGTTTTACTTACTTGCTGAAAATTTATCATTATTATTTTTTATTTAAGTTATTTCATTAAGTTAATATATTGATAGATATAAAAAAGGGCGCTAAGCGCCCTTCTACTATATCTTTATTTCATTAATTAAGCATTATTTTTGATTTTCAGTATCTTGACTAAATAATGCATCAATAAAGTCTTTGCTTTTGAATGGCCTTAAATCATCAATTCCTTCGCCTACACCTATGTATCGAATTGGAATATTAAATTTATCTGCAACTGCAAATATAACACCGCCTTTGGCTGTACCATCTAGCTTAGTTAAGGTAATACCCGTAAGACCTACAGCCTTATTAAATAAATCAACTTGGCTAATCGCGTTCTGCCCTGTTCCCGCATCTATTGTAAGCATGACTTCATGTGGTGCATTAGGATCTAACTTTTTCATAACGCGAGATATCTTTTCAAGCTCTACCATCAGGTGATCTTTATTTTGTAAACGTCCTGCTGTATCTGCAATTAAAACATCTACTTTACGTGCTTTTGCAGCTTCTAACGCATCAAATACAACTGATGCACTATCCGCTCCTGTATGCTGAGCTATTACAGGGATATCATTTCTTTCACCCCAAACCTGTAATTGCTCTACAGCTGCCGCTCTAAATGTATCACCTGCGGCTAACATTACAGACTTGCCTTGCTCTTGGAACTGTTTAGCAAGCTTTCCTATGGTTGTTGTTTTACCTACACCATTTACACCCACCATTAAAATAACAAAAGGCGTATGATCTTCTCGTTCAATATCAAGTGGTTTTTCTGCTTGTTCAAGCATACTCGCCATATCTTGCTTTAGAATCTCATATAAAGCTTCACCGTCTTTAAGTTGTTTACGATCAGCTGTTTTAGTTAACCCATCAATTAACTTAACTGTTGTATCTACACCTAAATCAGCTGTTAATAGTTGAGTTTCCAAGTCTTCAAATAAATCATCATCTATTTTTTTACCTGAAAAAATACTAACTAAGCCCGAACCTAAATTTTGCTTGGTTTTTATTAAGCTATTTTTAAGCTTACTGAAAAAACCTTGTTTCTTTTTAGGTTTTTCTGCTTTTTCTTGCGCTAAACGCTCTGCTTCAATTCTTTCCTGCTCAGCTACTTGTTCGGCTTGTTCTTGTTCCAAACGGTCAGCTTCAATTTTTTCCTGCTCTAAAGCTTCTTGTTCCGCTTGTTCTTGTGCTAAACGT
>Ga0209291_1002582_pt1 | contig 14465 bp, 12 predicted proteins | sample GOMGulsemesocosm_FD_184633 | JGI IMG/M metagenome (GOLD analysis project Ga0209291, IMG submission 184633) | Methane-oxidizing microbial communities from mesocosms in the Gulf of Mexico - GOM9B Gulf of Mexico (SPAdes) (version 2) | ecosystem: Environmental > Aquatic > Marine > Cold seeps...
AAAGGTTTAATCAACTGCTCAAGCTTTTCAATCAATTTAGAGATCGGCTTAGTCGGAGCTTCATTGTCATTGACTACGACAGGTTGCTCTATTGCACTATTTGGCTCTGCTGTCACTTGTGGAGGCGCTAACTGGCCAATTTTTTCTAACTGTTCGACACTTAACCCGCTAAGCAGTGCTAACTGTTCAAGCTGCTTAGGACTTGCCTGCTCGATGTTGGTGGCCAATAATTGGTTAATTTGCACAGCGCTAAGTTCGGCTTGATTTTCTGACTCAACCAACCATTGCAGCTCATCGATCGATTGCGAGTATTTATTTTCAGCTGCTGATGCCTCATTTGAGTCGACGTTGGCGTGTGTATCGATCGGTGTATCTGTGGCTATTTCAGCTTCGGTTGTTGCCCTACTGCGCATTTGCTCTGCAAGCCACGCTGGCAATTTCCCGGCCTCACTATTGTCATTTTGATTAGTGGTTGGTTGATTAATCAAACGGTTAAGTTCTTGCGCTAAGTCTGTTAACCATTGCTCGGCTTGGCTGTTGTTGCCCTCTGTACTTGCTTCAGTAGTTGCTTCAGTAGTTGTGTACGAACGGCTGTCTGTATTTAACTCTGAGCTTTCTTCAGAAGTGACTTGCGAGTTTTCCCGCTTAATATTGTCGAGCTGTTCTCGCAGTGCCTTTACAATTTGACTTAGCTCTTGCTCACTAATTCCTTGGTTGTCAGTGCCATCGTTTGCACTCGCTGTTGGCTCAACTACTATAGAATTTAGTTTACTATGGAGCATTTGGTTGAACTGATTTTGACTCGTCGAATTACTCATCATATCCGCCAGACGCCCTGTATCAAGGGACGTATTTTCTAAAGCGGCAAAATTTGCCGCCTGCTCAGTGGCACCAGACAATTTACTTTCTGCTTTAAAGGGCATCAGTATACTGTTGAAATTGTCTATCATTCATGTCTCCAGAGCCTTAGGGGCTTAATCCAAAAATATATTCAAGTCAGTCATTAGCACGATGACTAAGTGGTAATGGTCATAACCTTGGTTAATATATTATATAAGCAATTATCGAGCCAATATATGAAGTACCTTTGAGTGGGAATTTACTGCTTAGCCTTCAGTTTTCGATAATGTGCCATCATTGCAAACTCGTCAGCTAGCTTTTGCTGCTTTTTTTGTTCGATACTGGCGAGCTCTTGCTCCGATTTATTGATTAGGTGACTGATTGAGTCAAGATATTGACGGGATTTTTGCCATTCACTGCGCCGTGAAGCAACCGCTAACCCTGAACGGGCTATAATGTCACGCTGCTGGCCTAAAGAAGCGTCAATTTTAGCTAAAAAGTTTTGTAGTAGCACTAAATTTGCAACGCTAACACCTTGCTGGCCGGTGTCCATTATTTGTTGAACATAATCTTTTTTATATTGCTGTAATGTATCTAACTGTTGTTGCAACGCGGCCATTTGTTGTTGTGCGGCGCTAAAGGCTTGCAGCGTTTTACGCTCTTTTTGCTGCGCCATATCTCTGACAATGGCCAATTGTTTAAGATCAGCCATTTAATGCATCTCCAAGCTGGGTTAATGCTTGCAATGAGTCGTCATACAAATGCGTTTCTCGCATCGTTTGTTGACAAAAGGCCTCGATCACTTCATGAAACTGAATTGCTTTATCAACGCGTGGATCAGCGCCTTGCACATAAGCGCCAATTGCAATTAAATCTTTATTTTGTTGATACAAAGAATAGTACTGCTTGACGACTCGGGCGTAAGATAAGTGCTGCTCACTCACTACCATCGGCATGACACGAGAGATAGATCCTTCAACATCAATGGCTGGATAGTGGCCAGATTCGGCTAATTTACGAGACAACACAATATGGCCATCGAGGATTGCACGAGAGGCATCGGCAATCGGATCTTGTAGATCATCACCCTCAGTTAATACAGTATAAAAAGCAGTAATTGAACCTTGTCCCTCGCTACCATTTCCAGCTCGCTCAACCAATTGTGGTAATTTCGCAAATACCGACGGCGGATAACCTTTAGTTGCTGGCGGCTCTCCAACGGCCAGTGCAATTTCGCGCTGCGCTTGAGCAAAGCGGGTCAGCGAGTCCATTAATAATAAAACATCCATCCCTTGATCACGAAAATATTCAGCAATCGCAACCGAAGTTTCACAGGCTTTAAGACGCATTAATGGCGATGTATCTGCAGGTGCCGCCACGACAACCGAACGCTTGCGTCCTTGTTCACCTAAAATTTCTTCAATAAACTCTTTTACTTCCCTGCCACGCTCACCGACTAGACCCACTACAATAACATCAGCACTGGTGCCTCGTGTCATCATGCCAAGCAAGACACTTTTACCGACCCCTGAGCCTGCAAACAACCCCATTCGCTGACCTTTACCTACTGTTAGCATCGAGTTTATCGCGCGAATTCCAACATCAAGTGGTTGCTCTATCGGGCGTCGGGATAGTGGATTCATAGGTTTAGCTTTACCCGACAGATGAGTGTTTGTTTTAAGGGGTCCCAAACTATCTAATGGCCGGCCAACCCCATCAACAACCCGCCCAAGCAGTTCCATGCCAACGGGTAAACCTTTTTGATGCAATAACGGCTTAACTTGTGCGCCGGGCAATACGCCTTGGAGCTCTTCACTGGGCATTAAAAATAGCACGTCATCCGCAAAACCAACCACTTCGGCTGTTATTTCGCCATTAAGTGTTTCAACACTACACTGACTGCCCACAGGGGCTCGGCAACCAACAGCTTCCATAGTCAAACCGACTACCCGTTTTAGCTTACCTGCAGCCACCGCCTGAAATTGGTGGGCATTTTGTTGATAGGCGCCAATTTTTTTAGCCCAGTTCGGACGTTGTCGATTGCCTAACGTCATTATGATTGATTGCCTTGGGGATCATCAGTCAGATTGGTGGCAGTAATATCTTCTTCTAATTCTGACTCTACAGCTTCCACGGCTAATTGTGGTGCCGGGCGCGCATAAAAATCGGTAAAAACCTGCTCAATCCGTTCATTTAAATCTAGCGTTACTGAACTTAGTTTTGATTCAAGTTCACAACTGCCCAGCGTTAAAGTCAAATCAGCTTCAAGTTCCAGCGCCCGTTTGTCTAACTGCTCTTGCGGCCAAACACTTAAGACACTCTCGATATCTTGCGGGTGTAACCGGACAGTGACAGGTTCATTGCGACCAAGCACTTTAACACCCTCACTAATAGCGGTAATAATAGGCTGATGATTTTGGGTAACTTCGGTATGCACCACTTTTTTAGCCACATCAAGGGCTAAGTCAACTAACGCCAGTTCAATCTGTTGTTCTTGTTCGTCTAGCGGGCTAGCAAGCAAAGCAACTAGTTGGTTTAACAGTGCTAATTTTGCCATTATTTCTGCTTCGCCGGTCGCGATACCCTGCTCATGTCCTTCGACCTGCCCTTGGGCTACTCCCTGAATATAGCCTTCCTCATGCCCAGCCAAAACACCTTCAGTTTTACCCTTGCTAAAGCCAGCTTCATAACCCTCTTGGTGGGCGCTTTGACGAATTTCTTCAAGATCTTGCGCTGTTAACTGCACTGATTCAGGTTCTGGCTGTGGCACTTCTTCAACCACAGGAACCTGTTGTCGGTCAGCTATTTGCTTAGCAGTTAAACCAAAAGCGTTAGTTTTTTCTTGGCTTACAGACGCGGTGACATCTGGTGCATACCAACGTTTTAGTAACTCTAATTGCTCTTCATTGGGACGAAATACTCGATCAGATGCCATCAATGCTTTCCTCTAACTCGGGTCTGTTTATCTTTGTAGTTTGTTTAATCTCAAATGATCAACAGACCCTAATATCAATTATAAAAACTCGTCTCCACCGCCGCCACCTAGCATAATTTCACCAGCGTCAGACAAGCGAGTAGCCACCGCAAGAATTTCTTTTTGCGCCGATTCAACTTCGCTAACTCGGATAGGACCCATGGCTTCTAGATCATCGACCAACATTTCAGATGCACGTTTGGACATATTTTTAAGAAACTTATCTTTAAGTGCTTCATCGGCACCTTTAAGTGCTTTCATCAGATCGTCTTGCTGAACATCACGTAAAATAGCCTGAATGCCACGGTCATCAACATCGATAAGGTTTTCAAAGACAAACATTAAATCTTGTAACTTCTGCGCCATTTCTTCATCGGTATCACGAATGGAGTCCATTAATTGGCCTTCAACATTGTTATCCAAGTAATTCATGATATTAGCAGCAGATTTCAAGCCACCCATTTTCGCAGCTTGGGCGCCAGCTTGACCAGCAAACTGTTTTTCCATAATGTCGTTCAACTCTTGCAAAGCTGCCGGCTGAACTTCTTCGAGATTGGCGATACGCATCATCAAGTCAAGTCGCACTTTTTCGCTAAACTGCGCCATTATCTCGGCCGATTGCTCAGGGTCTAGATACGACAGCACTATTGTTTGGATCTGTGGGTGTTCACTGACAATGATATTGGCTACTTGGCGAGCATCCATCCATTTAAGCGATTCAAGGCCCTTAGCACTACCACCCAAAATGATTTGATCAATAATATTAGAAGCTTTATCTTCACCCAGTGCGGCGATCAATGCTTTACGGATAAAGTCTTCAGAGTTTAGGCCTATCGCCGATAACTCTTGTATTTCATCAAGAAATAATCGCATAACTGACGCTACTTTGGCAGGGGCAAAATCATCAAGCCCAGCCATCGCCTGACCAACATATTGCACTTGCTTTGGCTCAAGTGCTTTTAAGATACTTGCTGCATCTTCTTCTTTTAAACTCAATAGTAGAAAAGCTGTTCGCTGTAAGCCTGTTAAGCTTTTTGCATCAAACTCTTCTTTGCTTTTATCTTCAACTGCGTTTTCATCTGCCATTAGTGACTATCTACCTGTATATTGCCCATTGCATTAAGGGATACTAGCTTGGTATTTCGACTAGTTATCATCTTCATGCAACCAGTTCTTGATCACCTGAATGGATAAATCAGGTTCATTTGCAACCAACGCTCGCACTGCTCGTAACAAGTCATCATCTTTGCGTAAATCAGGTAATTGAATCGAACCGTCATCTGCATAAGAATAATCACCGTCAGACGCTGCTAGCATGTCGACCGTGTCAGCCGCAAACTGGTCATCAAATTCAGCCAGATCACCTTCAGCTAATTCACCTTCATCTTCTACTTCAGGGTAAATCAAACGATTAAGCATAGGGCGAACCAAGACCAGCAAGATCACTACGACAATAAGCGCGCCCAATACCATTTTAATTAATTTAGCAAACCATGCTTGTTCCCACAACGGCAGCGCAACTACATCGTCAAATTTCTCTTGATAAAATGGCACTGTCACCACTTCCAACACATCGCCACGCGCTTGGTTAAATCCGATACTGCCTTGCAGTAGACGACGGATATTAGCCAACTCTGCTGACTCGCGTGCCTTGCTAGTCGCTTCACCCTCTTCTGTCGCGGGTGTTCGAATATAATCAAGGGCAACAGAAACACTTAAACGCTTAATCACTCCAACTTGTTGTTGAATGTGGCTGATAGTAGTATCGAGCTCGAAATTTCGGGTCGCTTCCTTTTGGAACTGCCCTTTTTGACTAGAGGTCGTAGAGCCAACTTTTTTAGGATCGACTTGTTGAGGAATATCAGACTCAAGCGGTGGCTGATTAGACAGCGCACCTGCAATACCACTAATTAAGTTGCCGACATTATTATTTTCCATCGTGCGTTCACTGCGGATCGCTGGTAGATCTGGGTTAAACCGTTTTTGGGTTTCTTCAACGCTGGTAAAGTCCATAGTGACATCAACCTGCGCGGTGAAGTTACCGATGCCAACCACAGGAATTAAAATCGAATCAATTTTACTGAGATACTGATTTTCTCGCTTTTTCTCTTGTTCAAATTCTTTGCGGCTTTTAACGCTGGAAGGATCTTCGTTACCAGATTTTAACGAGCGGCCGTTTTGATCGGCGATTGATACACGGCCCGGCTCTAACATTGGCACTGCTGATGCGACTATATCAACAATTGAATCGATTTCTTCGCGTGTTAAAGCACGCCCTCGGTTAAGGGTTACCACTACTGTTGCACTGGCTTTTTTATTACGGCGTGAAAAAACATTTTCTTTGGGAATAGCCAGCAATACGCGAGCGCGGGATACATTTTTTAATTCAGCAATTGCCGAGGCTAATTGTCGTTCTCGGCTGTGTTTTATTCGCTCACGTTCCATTCGCTGGCTAACACCAAATCCCATATCTTTCATTAGGATTTCATCACCATTGGTCGGCTCTGCCGCCATGCCGGCTCGTGTCAATGCCAACTTAATTTTGGCATAATCTTGTTCTGGCACCCAAATGCTGTTGCCTTTTATTTTATAACCTTCAAATTGATTTTGATCGAGAAAATCTAGGGTCTGGGTGAACTCAGTGGTGGTCATTTCTCCAAGTGGCCGAAACTCTCCTTCTTGGGTCCAAAAGATGACCATCACCGAAATAGCTAGACAGACGGTGACCGCAACAATCATCACAACCTGCCTCAGCGTATCGGTACCACTAAATCCGGAAAATAGCCCACCTTTAGGAGTATCGACTTCAGGCTCAGAGCCGGTGTTGATAATGGCCGATGACTCATCGCTTACGATCATGTCTGTAGATTGGGTTGATTGAGCCACTTAAACTTTCCTTTATCAGCCTGTTACCGAATTAATAATTGATTATCCTATATTCAACGTTTGGGTGCGAGCTAAACAGTAAACTATTGTTGTAATTAAACAATAGGCTGGCTAGGCGCGGTTGATAAGTCTACAACTGCTTTATACAGGCATATTCATTATTTCTTTATAGGCTTCGACAAATTTATTTCTGACTTCGACTGTCGCAGCAAATGCAACGCTCGACTTTTGAGAAGCAATCATAGCATCTGATATGCTAACAGAGCGATCGCCCATTTCAATTGCATTTTGCATTGAGTTTGATTGTTTTTGAATGGAGCATGCTAGAAAAATCTGCTCCGCCGGGTTTGGCCACCCCAAGTGATTCCATCGCTGGCGCTGACATTTGAGTTTTTGAAATCATACCCTGCATTTCATTAAACAGTGAACTTGAGTTGATATTCATAAACCTAATCTCCTGACATTTAATTGACGATAACTTATAGCTACATCAATACATGCAATGATCTTGCCAACACAAATATCATCGCTTTTTTTCAGCCGTGTCATCGCGATATACCGTTCATCCTGAACATAATAATCCCCACGGCAACAGTTGCCAGCAGGGGTTAATCAAACAAATAAGTGATAGTTAGTTCTGATGTGCCAATGAGCGGTATGTCAAATTTATGTGTTATGCCGGCAGTTCAATCCCCATTTCACGCATTTTAGCCAGTTTATAGCGCAAGGTACGCGGACTTATGCCAAGTTTGTCTGCGACTTCTTTACGAGAACCGCGACAAAAGACCAGCGCATCAAGAATTATTTGATTCTCTTGATGTTTTAATTCATTGCCCAGTGCATCAGGCAATAATTCAGGCTCAACAGTTGACAACTGCACTACCTCAGGTAATTCGTCTTCAGATAAATGCTCAATGATTAAATCAGTAGATGTCACCTGAGCACCATCGCATAAGATCAGTGCGCGTTGCACCACATTGTCTAATTCACGAACATTGCCAGGCCAGCTGTGCGCCAATAATCGGTGCTGAGCGTCTACAGCTAGACTAATGTTAGCCGAACTGTGACGGCTAATAAGATATTTAGTCAGTGGAATGATATCGCCAGTGCGATCTTTGAGTTCAGGCCAACTCAAAGGAAAGACATTTAAACGGTAATATAAATCTTCCCTAAACTCTTTTGCTGCAATAGCGTGGCGTAAATCTCGGTTTGAAGTAGCCAAAACTCTGACATTAAGTTTAATGGTCTTGCGTGAACCTAATCGTTCTACTTCTTTTTCTTGTAATACCCGTAATAATTTAGCCTGAAGACTAATATCCATTTCTGTAATTTCATCAAGTAAAATGGTGCCACCTTGGGCCTGTTCAAATTTACCAGGGCAAGCTTGCAATGCACCAGTGAAAGCACCTTTTTCATAACCAAATAATGTAGATTCAAGCATGTTTTCGGGGATAGCAGCGCAGTTAATGGCGACAAAGGGTTTATCACGACGGGCAGAATGATTATGAATATAGCGACATAATACTTCTTTGCCTGAGCCCGACGGACCACTTATCATCACCGAAGCATCACTGGCGGCGACTTTTTTCGCCAACTCAAGTAATTTAACTGATTTAGGATCGCCAATCACCGGATCGGTTGTATCAAGTTTTTCGGTTGGCATATAACGGCTAACCAAATTTAATAAAACCTCAGGGGCAAACGGCTTAGCCATATAATCTGAAGCACCATCACGCATTGCACTAACGGCATCATCAATCGTGGCATAAGCAGTCATCAGTAACATTGGTAGTTCCGGCCATTTCGCTTTAATACTGCGCAATAAGCTCAGTCCTGACATACCGCCCATCTGAACATCTGAAACCACCAGCGCAACCTTGGTCGTTTTTAAGGTCAGTAAGGCTTCTTCACCACTTTCACATTCAATGCACTCGTAGCCGCCTAACATCAAGGTATCTATTAGTGCTTCTCTTAAACCGGCGTCATCTTCGACAACAAGAATTTTATTAATGGTCATCCGTTAACCTCCTACTGCATGTGGCACAATATGTTGCCTAGCATGTTGCATTACCAGAGCAGCTTCACGCTGCAATGGAATTATAATCGAGAACCGTGAACCCTGATCTATCTTTGATACCAGTCGTAAGCGGCCATTATGTGATTTTGCTACCGATTGCACCACAGCCAAACCAAGTCCTGTGCCCTGACTTTTGGTGGTATAAAATGGTTCAAATATTTTCCGCTGTAACTGAGCTGATATACCGGGTCCATTATCAACCAATGAAATTTCCACTTCATTTTCACCGAATTTCTGGGCAATTAAATGTAACATCAGGCCGCTAGATTTTGCTTGAACCGCATTATGGATCAAGTTATTAATAGCCCCTGCTAAGGTATTACGGTTACCCATAATGAGCAGATCGGGATCCGGTAATGTCACCATCAAACGTGCGTTGTGCTGTATCATCATTGCCTCACAACCCGCTTCAACCTCACCAAGTAACTCTTGCAATGATAATTCTACCACTATTGGGTTATTATCATTTTTAGCCAACATCAACATATCATTAACTTGTAATTCAAGATCTTTGAGCCGAGCCATCAATTTGGTATGAAAGGAATCTCGTGATGCCGCTGTCATCTGCGTATTTTTAAGATTTGCGGCATACAGTATCGCGGCGGATAATGGCGTACGTACCTGATGCGCCAAGGATGCCACCATCTTACCTAGTGCAGATAAACGCTGCATGTGGGCCATGCTATTTTGCAGTTGCCGTGTTTCTGTCAAGTCAGTTAATAAGATTAACTGACCCGCTTCAGGCTCAAGGGAGGTGATTGCTATCTTCAAGCGCCGGCCATCTTTTAACGACACTTCATGACCATCATCGGCACGGGGTTGAAACGAGCGGTTAATGACATCTAACCAGCGTTCATTGATTAACGGGTCGCCAAGTAACGAAATAGCCAACTGATTGGCCTCTTCTACGACACCATTGCCATCGATAATAATTAAGCCTGAAGGCAAAATATCAACCAAATGTGCCAGCCGGCTACTTGAAACCGTCTGATCTTTTGATGAATTTTTTTGAACTACATTTGCAACCATGGCAACCTCGTCAATATTTTGTCTTAACAACTATATATTTGACTAATGCAGGTTGTGTGCCAACTTTTATTTCATTTAGTTACAGCTAGTTACCTTTAAAATCTTCAAAGTGACTGGCTAATATTCCATTTTCAATTCGTAAACAAGGAATGTCATCTATTATCGGATACAGACTCAGGGCTTCTTCACTGTATAATGCGTTATTAGATTGTCTCAAGGGTGTTTTATGCAGTGGGCACGCAAAGACATCTGCCACAGAGCCCACTTTTGCGAGCTTTTCAATAATAATAATCATGGTTGGATTGAGTACATTACTACTATATTCGAATAATTGATTTTTAATGACCTTATATCCTAAATCATCACAGGTCTTTTTTAACTCTTTACAATAGCCGTGACTTTCCATTCTTTGTCTTGCTTGGTCATTTGCAAATTCGTATGCAGGCTCAAGTAACACGACATATTTTTTTGCGACACGATAAAGCTCACGTAAAATAGCCTCTTCGTTTCCTCCATTTGGCTCGATCGAATGCGACGTATAAACCACATCAATTGAATTGTCGAGAAACGGTATGTTAAATAAGTCTCCGGTGCACAATTGTGTTTTATTATGTTCTTTACTGCGTAACCATTTATTTGCGTAAGCTATCCGTGACCAACTGAGATCAAAACCATAACTTTTAATCTGCTTTGGTAAGCAATCTAATAAGGTTGCTAACGTTGTTGCCTCACCAATACCGGCTTCCATAATCGAGTCGTATTGCTCTAGGCACGAAAAATGATTGGCAAGACTCTGACAGTAGTTTATTTTATACTGTAGATATGCTGGGTTTTTCATTGCATCAGTATAATCACCAGATTGAAGATCATATGATATCTCTATCGTTTGAACTACATTCTTCTCTTGAGAATTTAATTCACGTAAATAGGACATTATATTAAGACCTTGCCGATACATATCTCTAATTTTTTTTGCGTTAATCGGTAATCTCTTCATTACAATCCTTTACGCTACCCTTCTTTAGACATTCCGTATTTACGCATTTTCTCAACGAGTGTAGTACGGCGCATACCAAGGACTTCCGCTGCGCGTGAGACAACACCATCTTGTTGTTCTATTGCTTGACGAATTAAATCAATTTCAAGTTCCGATAACATCTCTTTTAAATTAACCCCTTCTGCGGGTAATTCTCGAGTCATTGCTCGCTCGGGAATTTCAATTTCTTCTTCACCGCTAAAGAGCGCAGCAAATACTTCTTGCTCTTGCAATTCCTCAGGATAATCCGGCTGATATTCAGGCACATCAAGGTGGCGATATTTAATAGGTAAATCATTAACGTCAACTAAATTGTTTGGATACAAAATAACCAACCGTTCAACCAGATTACTTAGTTCACGGACATTACCCGCCCAACTATGTAACATCAAAGACTCAAGACAACGCTGGGTAAATCGAATGCTAGTGTTGTAAGCCGATTCCATCCGCGAGACTAATTCTTGTAATAATAGCGGTACATCATTCTTTCGATCTCGTAATGCTGGCATATCTATAGGGAAAACATTAAGACGATAATATAAATCTTCACGGAATTTTCCGGCACTAATCATCGATTCTAATTGCTGATGCGTTGCTGCAACAATCCGGACATTACAGGCAATAGTTTTAGTACCACCAACGCGTTCAAACGTTCGCTCTTGCAGAACTCGCAATAATTTTACTTGCATTGGCTGAGGCATATCACCAATTTCATCAAGAAACAACGTGCCACCTTCGGCGAGTTCAAAACGACCTTTTCTAGCGGTAAAGGCGCCAGTAAAAGCACCTTTTTCATGCCCAAACAGCTCACTTTCCAATAGCTCTGGCGGAATCGCACCACAGTTAACAGGAATAAAAGGACCTTCTCTACGCTTCGAGTAATAATGAACATTACGCGCAACTACTTCCTTACCGGTACCTGACTCACCCAACACCAAAACGTTGGCGTCAGTATTGGCAACTTGTTCAATTAACAACCGAACATCTTGTATTTTTTCACTTCGGCCAACTAAGCTACGAAACAGCATCGAATGTGAGCCGCCAATCGCGACGGCAGATGGCCGCTTATTGAAGAAGTCTTGACAGTTATGCAGCTCTTGAGTCAACTGTGCATATCTAAAAGGTTGGGCTATTTTTCCAACAATATTGCCATCCAAAACAACATCAGGATTTGCGCTAATAATTAAAAATGGCTGACGTGGATTTTCATTATAAATGCTCTGTGCATTATCACTGACAGAGTCATCGAGGATCACCGTGCGAAAGTGTTCACTGGCATCAGCACTCAGGTGCTGACTAAGCTCAACTAGGCTGTCAAGGCAATGAATTGATTCACCGATAAACTCGAAAATTGTGACTAATTGTTGTACTTGCTGTGAATTAGATCCACAAATCAAAATTGTATCTGAGGCCTGCATTTTGACACTATACCCTTACAATGGAGACTGACGTCCCTAAAAATACAAATACTTGTTAAATAAAGTAGTTACTACTTTATTACTATTGCGCTATTCTACCTGCCATAACAAAACATTAGCAATAGTCAATTTGTTGACTAACTTGAATATATCACAAAGAACAGTTATTGAAATATAGATTACTATATTTATAATTTGTGATATTAAGTGATTGTGGAGAATACATGTTTGATAACAAATCAATCTTAATTACTGGCGGCACCGGCTCATTTGGACGAAAATTCACCCAGATGGTTTTGGCCAAATATTCGCCAAAGAAAGTTATCATTTTTTCTCGCGATGAGCTCAAGCAATTTGAAATGCAACAGCAATTTAGCGATTCAAGAATGCGCTATTTTATTGGTGACGTACGCGATCCCGAACGCTTAAGACGCGCGATGCACGGTGTTGATTATGTTATTCACGCAGCAGCTCTTAAACAGGTCCCTGCCGCGGAATACAACCCGATGGAATGTATTAAAACCAATATTAATGGTGCTGAAAATGTCATTAATGCAGCGCTCGATACTAGCGTAAGTAAGGTGATTGCTCTGTCGACGGATAAAGCCGCTAACCCAATAAATTTGTACGGTGCCACTAAATTAGCGTCGGATAAGTTATTTGTCGCTGCCAACAACATGGCAGGTGGCTATGACACGATATTTTCAGTGGTGCGTTATGGCAACGTAGTTGGCTCTCGTGGCTCTGTGGTTCCGTTTTTTCAAAAACTAAAAAGTGAAGGGGCGGATCATTTACCAATTACCCACCCTGACATGACTCGATTTTGGCTGCCACTTGAGCAGGCTATCGATTTTGTGTTCGACAGCTTTAATCGAATGTTAGGCGGAGAATTGTTTGTTCCTAAAATCCCCTCAGTAAAAATAACCGACTTAGCAAAGTCTATCGCGCCTGATTTACCACAAAAAATCGTTGGTATTCGCCCCGGTGAGAAACTTCATGAAGTGATGTGCCCAATTGATGATGCGTATCATACTTATGAGTTTGAAGATCATTATGTCATTGCGCCTTCAATTACGTTCACTAATCGCAGCAATTCTTTTGAAACAAATGCACTTAATGAAACAGGCACATTAGTTAGCGGTAATTTTGAATACAATTCAAGTAATAACAGCGAATTTTTAAATATTGAACAACTAATAATATTAAACGGATCATCAACAATATGATCCCTTACGGCAAACAAAGTATCAATGAGCAAGACATTGCCGCCGTCGTTGAGGTTTTGCGTTCGAGTCATTTGACCCAAGGTCCAAAAGTGACAGAGTTTGAACAAGCTCTATCTCACTATTGTCAGTCTAAGCATGTCATTGCTGTTAACTCTGGCACTTCCGCTTTGCATATCGCTTGCCTAGCACTAGGGGTTACCACCGGTGATATCGTTTGGACTAGCGCATTAAGTTTTGTCGCCTCGGCTAATTGTGCACTCTATTGTGGTGCCACCATAGACTTTGTCGATGTAGAACTAAACACTGGCAACATGGATATGCAATTACTGGCCGATAAGTTGGCTCATGCAAAAGTGCAGAATCGATTACCCAAAGTAATTATTCCAGTGCATTATGCGGGCCTGCCCTGCGACATGGCATATTTGGCTGATTTAGCCAAAATTTACAATTTTAAGATCATTGAAGATGCTTGCCACGCGCTGGGAGCAACGTATCAAAACAAACCAGTGGGCTGTACTCAATTTAGTGATATATGCGTATTTAGTTTTCACCCAGTTAAAAACATCACCAGTGGTGAAGGCGGCGCTGCGCTGACTAATTGTAAGCATTTAGCGCGAGAAATGCGCTTGTATAGCAGCCATGGCATCACCAAAGAAGAAAGCGAATTTTATAATGATACGCAAGGTGCTTGGTACCATGAACAGCAATTATTAGGCTACAACTATCGAATGAGTGATATACATGCGGCATTAGGTATTAGCCAACTAATGCGACTCGATGATTTTATCTCTAAGCGTCAAGCGATTGCTAATCATTACGTAGATAGATTACAGTCCTATTGCAAGATTATTAGTAGCAATTCAATTCAACGGACATCTGCCAACCATTTATTTATTATTGAGGTTGATGGTGATAAACGTAAACATTTATTTGACACCCTTCGTATGCAAGGAATTTGGGTACAGTTACATTATATGAA
>Ga0209291_1002587_pt1 | contig 14442 bp, 10 predicted proteins | sample GOMGulsemesocosm_FD_184633 | JGI IMG/M metagenome (GOLD analysis project Ga0209291, IMG submission 184633) | Methane-oxidizing microbial communities from mesocosms in the Gulf of Mexico - GOM9B Gulf of Mexico (SPAdes) (version 2) | ecosystem: Environmental > Aquatic > Marine > Cold seeps...
ACCCGCGACCCCATGCGTGACAGGCATGTATTCTAACCAGCTGAACTACCAGACCGTTTGCGTATAGCGAGTGCAAATATAGAACAGATTTAACTCTCTGCCAAAAAAATAATAGATTTTTTTTTTGAATTAAAAACAATCATCAACCAAACCTTTGTTTTTCAACCAAGTAAGTGTTAACTATTTTTTCGAAATTTTCAGAAACATCAACAGGAACGTATTTTATCTTATACTTAGCACACTCTAATTTCACTTCATCAATATAATTTTTAACCTTTTTTGCAAACACCTCTTTTATGTTTTCTGGATATAAATCGATTTTTTCACCAGTTTCAACATCAACAAAACTCTTAGGAGTATTATCATAATCGAAATCAACTTCTGTTTTATAGTCTAAGGTGTGAAACAAAACTACTTCGTGTTTGTTATATTTCAAGTGCTTTAAGGCACCAAATAACTCTTCTTTATTAGAGGAACACTGAAACATATCTGTAAAAAAGAAAACCAATGATCTTTTATGAAGCTTCTCAGCAATTTCATGTAAATATTTTACTGTATTTGTATCCGCTACTTTTGGTTTTGATGTTAACAGCTCTTCTAACTGATGTGTAATTAGATTAAAATGTCGCTCGCTTCCTTTTTCAGAAACGTGAAAATCATAGGCATTACCATAGACACTTAATCCAACAGCATCTCGTTGTTTTTTCAATAAATTCATTAGTATCGCACTTGCCAAAACCGAAAAACCAATCTTATTCAAATTAGTTACTGTAAATTTCTTCCTCCCTGGATAATGCATTGAAGCCGAGTTATCAATAATTAAATGACAACGTAAATTAGTTTCCTCCTCATATTTTTTAGTATACAACTTATCAGTGCGTGCAAACAGCTTCCAATCGATATGCTTGGTACTTTCCCCATTGTTATACACTTTATGCTCAGCAAACTCAGAAGAAAACCCGTGAAATGGACTTTTATGAATACCCGTAATCATACCTTCTACAACTTGTGACGCCAACAACTGTAAGTTAAAATATACCCTTGAGTTTTGTAATTCAGTTTTTATAGACATAAGAAAGAGAAAAAAAGATCCCGAGATTCATCGGGATTAGTTGAATGTATGCTTTTTAAACAAAAAGCTATTTTCACTAAAATAAAAAAGGTTTGACATATTGCCAAACCTTTTTTGTGTTATTCTATGTTACTAATGACTACAATGCTGCATCAATAGCGTCAGTATATACTTTTTTAGGAGATACTCCTACTTGACGACTAATCATTTCTCCTTTGTGAAATAATAATACCGTTGGAATATTTCTTACCCCATATTTAGCTGCAAATTCTTGGTTTGCATCTACATCCATTTTACCAACAACAGCTTTTCCTTCATACTCAGTACTCACTTCATCAATAACTGGTCCTACCATTCTACAAGGTCCACACCAAGCTGCCCAGAAATCAACCAATACTGGCTTGTCTGAATTTAATACTACTTCTTCGAATGTTGCGTCTGTTATTTCTAATGCCATGTTATTTATTTTAAATTATTTAATCTATTTCACAAATGTAGTCAATTATTTTACGAATCCTTACAGTGACAAGTATTGGATTTCTCTATACAAGTATCAGTTTTGTTAATAGAACAAATCAATTCATCTTATATTTAACTCCTTGTTCCTTTAACAAATCAAGAAACTCATTCGTAATATTTATCTTCTCTGTTCTACTAATCATCGTTACCTTAAGTTTTTCTTGCATTTCATACACTATAAAACTCAATTGTTTTTCTCCTTTATGATTTCGTATCGTTTCCTTTAAATCTAATACTTTTTCATTTGTTAGTGTTGAAACATCTAATTGAATGGTTAGCTTTCTTGACTGCTTATCCATCACATCTTGTAACTGTTCAAAACTATTGAATTGAATTCTTGGATCACTTCTTTTACCAGTCTCTTTATTTACCCAACCCGGCCTTACAAACAACTTAACGTATACGAAAGAATTTATTATTAAAAAGTGACGTTGCTTTAAATACTCCTCTCCAAAAATTCTAAACTCATAAGCTTCATTGTAATCTTCAATAGTAAACATTGCCCAACCTTTTCCATTTTTAGACACACGATGCTCAACTGCTGTTACAATTCCTGCAAAAGACACCTCTCTATTTACAAGTGGCTCTAAATCTTTTAAATGGCCCAAGTTAGCATTACAGAAATATTTAATTTCATTTTCAAAATCATCTAACGGATGCCCAGATATGAATACCCCTACCACATCACGTTCTTGAGACAATTTTTGCATCGTACCCCAATCATCGCAAGGCGGAACAACAGGCTCAGGAATTTGAACATCTGAAGCTTCACCAAATAAACTTACTTGAGATGAATTTTGGCTTTCCTGATATTTAGAGGCGTACTTTAACACCTTTTCAATAAACATCTGTCCGTCTCCAGCATCAAACAAATACTGTGCTCTATGGGTTCCTTCGAATGTATCAAAACCACCCGCTAAAGCTAAATTTTCAAAAGCTTTTTTATTTGCTGCTCTTAAATCGATACGTTTTGCTAAATCAAAAACCGATTTATATTTTCCATCTTCTTCCCTATGCGCAACTATCGTAGCTACTGCTCCAGTACCTACCCCTTTTACCGCCCCCATACCAAAACGAACAGCATTTTGATCATTTACAGTAAACTTATGGTAAGATTCGTTCACACAAGGCCCAAGAACCTCAAGCCCCATTCGCTTACATTCATCCATAAAGAACGTAACCTGCTTGATATCATTCATATTATTGGACAATACCGCAGCCATATATTCTGCAGGATAATGTGCTTTTAGATAAGCCGTTTGATAAGCAATCCAAGCATAACAGGTAGAGTGTGATTTGTTAAATGCATAGGATGCAAACGCTTCCCAATCCGTCCAAATTTTCTCTAAAACTGTTTCGTCATGCCCTTTTTCACCAGCTTGCTTAATGAATTTAGGCTTCATTTTAGCCAGTACAGCAATTTGCTTTTTACCCATTGCCTTACGCAATACATCTGCCTCACCTTTAGTGAAATCAGCTAGTTTTTGCGAGAGTAGCATTACCTGCTCTTGATATACGGTAATACCATAAGTTTCCTCAAGGTATTCCTTACTGGCTTCTAAATCATATACAATTTCCTCATCCCCATGTTTTCTATCGATAAAACTTGGTATATATTCTATCGGACCTGGACGATACAAAGCATTCATTGCTATTAAATCGGCAAATACAGTTGGTTTTAATTCCTTCATGTATTTCTGCATTCCTGCAGATTCATATTGGAATATACCTACCGTTTCTCCACGCTGAAATAACTCGTATGTTTTTACATCTTCTAAATCGAATGTTTCAGGATCAAGCTCTACACCATGCTTTAGTTTTACCAGCTTGACTGTATCCTTAATTAAGGTTAATGTTTTTAACCCCAAGAAATCCATTTTTAACAATCCTGCATCCTCAACAACCGAGTTGTCAAACTGTGTACAGTACATTTCCGAATCCTTTGCTAAAGCAACAGGAACGAATTTTGTAATATCATCTGGAGTAATAATTACCCCACAAGCGTGAATTCCTGTATTTCGAACAGATCCTTCTAATATACGTGCTTGATTGATAGTTTCCGCTTCTAAATCCTCCCCCTCGGATAAGTTTAACAACTCATTAATACTATCAATTTCTTCAGAACGGAATTTCTCTTTTAACTCTTTTTCTGATTTCCCGAAAATCTTAGCAAGCTTAGTATTCGGTATTAACTTAGCTATTTTATCAGCTTCAAATAATGGCAAATCTAATACTCTGGCAGTATCTCTAATAGAAGATTTTGCCGCCATGGTACCATAAGTAATAATTTGCGCTACTTGATTTGATCCGTATTTATCAATTACATATTGCATTACTCTTCCACGACCTTCATCATCAAAATCAATATCAATATCGGGCATACTTACACGCTCCGGATTTAGGAAACGCTCAAAAAGCAGGTCGTACTTAATCGGATCTAAATTCGTTATCCATAAACAGTATGCTACTACCGATCCAGCTGCCGATCCACGACCAGGACCTACAGAAACATCCATTTTTCTTGCTTCGCGAATAAAGTCTTCTACAATTAAGAAATATCCAGGATATCCTGTTTTCTCAATTACTGATAATTCAAAATCAAGTCGTTCTTTTATTTCTTCAGTAATTTCACCATAACGTATTTTTGCCCCCTCATATGTAAGGTGTGCTAAAAAAGCATTTTCACCTCGCTTACCTCCGTCTTTTTTATCTTCTTCAAATTGAAATTGCTCAGGAATATCAAAAGCGGGCAATAACACATCTCTTGCCAGTGTGTAGTTTTCAATTTTATCAACTACTTCTTGAATATTTGTAATGGAATCAGGCACATCTTTAAAAAGCGCTTTCATGTCATCCTGACTCTTAAAGTAGTATTCTTGATTTGGCAATCCGTATCGATATCCTCGACCACGACCTATTGGTGTGGCTTGTTTTTCACCATCCTTTACACATAATAAAATATCATGCGCGTTTGCATCATCCTGATTGGCGTAATACGTGTTGTTTGTTGCAACAAGCTTAACATTATGCTTTTTAGAGAAATCAATCAATACCTTATTTACACGCTTTTCATCTTCCTGATCATGACGCATTAACTCGATATACAAATCATCCCCAAATTCTTGCTTCCACCAAAGCAGTGCTTCTTCAGCTTGATTTTCTCCTATATTCAATACTTTACTCGGAACTTCTCCATACAAGTTTCCCGTAAGCACTATAATATCTTCTTTATATTGTTTTACAACTTCCTTATCAATCCTTGGTACATAATACTTCCCATGAGTATGTCCAAGAGAAGACATTTTAGCCAGATTATGATACCCGTTTTTATTTTTTGCAAGAAAGACTACTTGGTAACCATTATCTTTTCGTGATTTATCTAAATGATTTTCACACACAAACAATTCACAACCAATAATCCCTTTTAAAGGTTTCTCATTAAATTCTTCACCATTTTCTTCTGCCTCTATTCTGCGTTGCTCAACACCTTTATTATTCCCTATTACAGCATTGATAAAATGAAACGCCCCCATCATGTTAGCATGATCGGTCATAGCTACAGCGTTCATACCATTTTTAGCTGCAATTTTCACTAAGCCTTGTACAGGAATAGTTGATTGTAATACTGAATATTGAGAGTGATTATGTAAATGCGAAAACTGAGCTTCTTCTAAAACTGTAAGATCTTGAACAACATTATCATTAGAAAAAATAGCCTCAGCTTCTTTTTCAATTCGCTTGCTTATTTTTTCAGATTCTCTTTTTAGGTTGATATGGGTTAACCCAACTACCTGAATTGGCATCGGGTTTTTTGCGTCAAACCTTTCAAAGAAATCAACAGATACTTCTAACTCCTCTACTGTATAGTTTCTTTTACGTATTAATTCGAAAAAACAACGTGTAGTTGCTTCTACATCGGCAGTTGCATTATGCGCTTCACCAAAATCAGTACCGAATAAATGCAGGTGTAACTCTGTAAGTGTAGGCAACTTGAAACGGCCTCCTCTACCTCCAGGTATTGCACATAAGTTTGCCGTCCGTTCTGTACAAGTATCTAAAACAGTAATTTCCTGTAGGTTATTCTCAATTCCTAATCTATGAAATTCAGCGCCAACAATGTTGGTATCAAACTTTACATTCTGACCTACTACAAATTTTGACTTAGATAAAGCAATATTGAATTTCTCCAACATTTCCTTTAAACCAATACCCTGCTCATTTGCTAAAGCGGTAGAAATACCATGTATTTTTTCAGCATCATAAGGGATATTAAACCCATCAGCTTTCACCAAATAGTCTTGGTGTTCAATACAATTCCCTAACTCATCGTGTAATTGCCAAGCAATTTGAATACATCTTGGCCAATTGTTAGAATCAGTAATTGGAGCATCCCAACGTTTAGGAAGCCCTGTAGTTTCAGTGTCAAAAATTAAATACATGCCCCAAATTTAAGCATAAAAACTATTGTAACTTCAACTGATCGTTTGAAGTTGTAAACAGTATAAGTATCAAGCCTACTATTGACCATAAATAAAAGGGACATATAATATTTTATACATCCCTTTCCCCAAAAAAATTTAACTTTAGGCATAAACCTAAAAACTAACTTATTATAAAGATAAAATACCGTCTTTACATTTTTATCTACGAAACAATAGAAATCAAAATTAACCGACGAAAAGACACTAAAGACCGACAAAACACCCTGTTGTGATCTGTAAATAATTTACTCTGCTACTATTGTTCTAAAAGTAAGATTGATTCTAATTCCTTTTTTATATTTAGTTGGCGGCAATCGATGCAACCATTTTGTCTGTGTTTCCCCTTTCATTACCAACAAACTACCATGACTTAACACCAATGAAATTTTCTCTTTAGTTACTTTGTGTTTAAACGCGAAATTTCTTTCAGCCCCAAAACTTAATGACGCAATTGCCCCATTCCTTTTTAGCTTCTTTTCAGCATCGCTATGCCAAGCCATCCCTTCTGATTCATTATGATACAAATTAAGTAGACATGAGTTAAAAATATCTCCTGTTCTTTCTTCTACTAAACCCTTCAACACCAGCAACTCTTTAGTCCAAGGTAATGCTCTTTTTGTTGTATTAGAATATTCGTATTCAAATTCCTTATCACCATACCAGGCAACTTTTCTTTTTGTAATTATTCGTTTTCCAAAAAGAACAGCTTCATCGTTTTTCCATGCAATAGTACTAAGTAGACATTCTAAATATTTATTAGCCGTCTCATTAATTACTACTTGACCATAATAATTAACCTCACCATCTTTTGGTAATAAATTATATTTTTCTCCTAATTCATTATTAAACAAATCCATATACTCATTACTCTATTGTTGTTTACTAATCAATATTTTACACAATTCTAAGATACTTATTTTCTTATATATAACTCCATAAACTTAATTATAACAAAAAACACACAATCAATTTGCTATCTCAATAAAGCATTGTACATTTGCAGACTTATTTATAATTAATAACCGAAGGTCGTGAACCTTCAAAAATTAACACATTATGCCTGTTAAAATTAGATTTACAAAGACATGGTAAAAAAGGGAAACCTTTTTACTGGATCGTAGCTGCTGACTCAAGATCAAAAAGAGATGGTAGATTTTTAGAAAAATTAGGAACTTACAACCCTAACGTCAACCCTGCATTAATCGACTTAGATGTTGATGGATCTGTAGAATGGCTAGGTAAAGGTGCACAACCTACTGATACTGCAAGAGCAATACTTTCTTACAAAGGAGTTATGTTCAAGAAACATTTATTAGGTGGTGTTGCAAAAGGTGCTTTAACTGAAGAGCAAGCTGAAGCAAAATTTACTGCTTGGGTTTCTGAAAAAGAAGGTAAAGTTCAAGGTAAAAAAGATGGTTTAGCTAAAGCGCAAGCAGATGCTGAAACTAAAGCTTTTGAAGCTGAAAAAGCTATCAACGAAGCAAGAATTGCTGCGGCAGCTCCAGCTCAAGAAGAAGAGTAATATATGCAAATTAAAGATTGTTTCTATTTAGGAAAAATCGTTAAAAAGTATAGCTTCAAAGGGGAACTCTTAGTCAAATTAGATACAGACGAACCTGAGATATTTAAAAATTTGGAATCAGTTTTTATTTCTTTACGAAATAATCTGATTCCTTTTTTTGTAGATAACTGTAAACTTCACAAATCTCAATTACTTCGAATAAAATTTGAAGATGTAGACACTGAAGAAGACGCTGATGCTTTACTAAAATCTGATTTATACCTACCATTATCTATCTTACCAACACTAACGGGTAATAAGTTTTACTACCATGAAGTAACTGGCTTTACTATAATTGACGAGAATTTTGGAGAAGTTGGTGTTATTGACAACATTAATGATACCGGAGCTCAAGAATTATTTGTAATTGATAGAGATGGAACTGAAATCCTAATTCCTGTAAACGATCAGTTTATCAAAAAAGTAGACAGAGAACAAAAACAAATTATAGTCAATACTCCAGAAGGATTAATTGACTTATATTTGGAATAACAACTAGAGAGGTGCTAGAGCGGTCGAATAGGCTACCCTGGAAAGGTAGAGTACTCGCAAGGGTACCGAGGGTTCGAATCCCTTCCTCTCTACTAAAAACCCCTTAACACACTAGTATATAGCGAGTTAAGGGGGTTTTCATGCTTTTATCGGGGCAAAATCGGGACAAAAGGCTGTAAGTTAAAAGCCTTAATATCAGGCAATCAACTACTTAAAAAAAACACATATTACCGATTTGGAATGAGGCATAAAAAGCCTTGAAATATGATAATCAAAACATTAGCAACAGAAATGATTTAAGGAGTAAATCCCAACCTCTCTGCAAAAAACCCAATAAATTAATACTGCACAAAGAGCTGCAAAGGTTTTAATATATTTACTGGGGAAAATTTGAAGCACACACTTTAACAACCTTTTATTTATCTGATTCTTATTACTCCTCTAAAAAATAAATTTTCAAAAACATTCTTATTAATAAAAGATGAAATAAAACAAGAATAATTTATATAAATAATACTAAATTTACAATTAAGAGATTTAATAAAACAAACTAATTGCAGACAACAATAAACTTCTCTGATACTCAGTTAAAAGAAGAAGATAATTTTAAGATGTTTGGGGTTGATATATAAATTAGAAACAGAATGGAAACATCATTACAGTCATTATCAAAAATTTTTACTGAAAAACTATATCGAATCCCTGATTATCAAAGAGGTTATGCATGGACTGAAAAACAACTTAAGGATTTCTGGACTGATCTAGTACAACTGGAAAAAGATAAGAATCACTATATAGGAGTTTTAACGGTCGAAGAAGTTAGTAAAGAATTATACTCTAAATGGGAGGATGATTTATGGATAATTGAACATAAAGGCTATAAACCCCTTTATATTGTTGATGGACAACAAAGACTAACTACCTCAATTATCTTAATTCAAGCTATTACAGAATTTATACCCGAAAATAAAAAGCTAAATTATAATTCTATTGGTGAAATAAGAAAAAAATTCATATTTGAATCAAAAGATGACGGAATTTCAAAATCGTTCATTTTTGGATACGAGAAAGACAATCCAAGTTATGATTATTTGAAATCAAAAGTTTTCAATGAAATTTTAGAAGACTTCTCTTCGGAACCAGAAACCATATATACCAATAACCTAGAAAAATCAAAAGCATATTTCGTAGAACAATTGGGAAAATTGGAGTTTAAAGAAATTGAAGAACTTTACAAAAAACTTACACAAAATTTTTTATTCAATTCCTATGCAATATCCTCAGATATAGATGTTTTTATTGCCTTCGAAACCATGAATAATAGAGGGAAATCATTATCATACTTAGAATTACTTAAAAACAGATTAATTTATTTATCTACAAAATTTGAAACTACTGACAATGAAAAAAACAAACTTAGAAAAAGAGTAAATGAATGTTGGAAATCAATTTATCATAATCTAGGTAGGAACAAAGATAACCCCCTAGATGATGATCATTTTTTAAGGAATCATTTTTTAATTTATTTTGGAAAAAAAATATTTGAAGAAACTAAAAAAGACTATAAAGAAGGTATTACTTATCAATACTTTTTACGCTCAAGACGTAGTAGCAATAAACTAGATTACCCTGTTTTTTTGCTTGAAAAATATTTTGTTACAAAAAACATCAAATGCCAAGAAATCCCAGGTGGTATTGAAATGAAAGATGTTTACAACTATGTAAATAGTTTACAAAAATCTGTTGAGACTTGGTATAGAATTTTCAATCCTAAATTAGATAAGTTTTTTAGCCCAGAAATAACTAATTATTTAAATAAGATTAACCGAAGAGGCATAAGCCCTGTCGCCTCTTTGATCATGGTGTTTTTTGAAACAGAAAAAGATGAAAAACAGAAACTTAAATTATTAATAGCATTAGAAAAATATTTTTTCATTATTTCAATATCATCAAACCCATATTATTACCATATACATCAATCAAACTTCATTGTACAAGCAACAGACTTATCAGAAAACAAGACTACTTCTGATAAAATTATTCAAAACATATCTGATTTAAGCAATAAAATTTATAACGAGCCAAACAACTTAAAAGAGATTATAAAAAACTTCAAAAGCAGAGGTTTTTATAAATGGGAAGGTATTTATCACTTCTTATATGAATATGAGTTATCCCTTTATGAAAAATCAAAAACTCACAGAATAAAATTAAATTGGGAAGAATTTTCTGATTCAGATTACAAGACAATAGAACATATTTACCCCCAAAACGGGAGAAAAAACTGTTGGAAAAAGGATTATTCAAAATACACTACAAAACAAAGAAATACCCTAAGACATTCCCTAGGGAATTTAGTTCCACTATCAAGAGAGAAAAACTCTAGCTTTAGCAACAAATGTTTTATTGATAAGATTTCAAATAGTGAGAATACTGTAGGGTTCAGATTTGGTTCTTATTCTGAGAATGAATTGACCAAACACAAAGAATGGACTCCAATAGAAATATTAGAAAGAGGGATTCGTTTATTAAGTTTTCTCGAGAAGAATTGGAATATTCAAATAGGAAAAACAGAAGATAAAATTAATTTTTTGAATTTAGGTTTTGTATTGGACTGTGAAAAAAAGACGATTAAAGATTTGAATACCAACAATATCACTTATAAGTAATAGTAGTTTGTTTAATGAAAAAAACAACCAAGTCAATGAATACGGTAGATACAACGATTTGGAACGGGGCACACACGGGACAAAAATACCTTAAAAACATGACTTTATAAACACAATAACATGATTATCAATAAACTAACAATTCGATAAAAAAGCAGGTAGTCCCTTCCTCTCTACTAAAAACCTCAACATCTATATGTTGAGGTTTTTTAATATTATAAAATAATTATTTTACCTTCACAGTCATAAAAAACTAAACCAATGGCAGAACTTTTAACACTCGACAGTTTATTCACCTTGTTAATGCTTATTTTACTACAAGCTGTATTAGGGTTCGACAACTTATTATACATTTCTTTAGAATCAAAAAAAGCCCCTGCTGAGAAACAGAGCTTTGTCCGTAAAATGGGAGTAGGCTTAGCCATCATTCTACGCATAGTATTGTTATTCGCATTAATGTCGTTAATTCAATATTTCCAAAGCCCTTTCGCCAGCTTACACGACAATAGCATTATAGAATTTGAATTCAATATTCATAGTATAATTGTACTTGGAGGTGGAGTTTTTATCATTTATACAGCCATAAAAGAGATATGGCACATGATGCTTTTAAAAGAACATGAAGAAGCAGATAAAAAGAAAATGTCAGTAAACACTATAGTTGTATGGATTGTAATTATGAATTTAGTATTTTCTTTTGACTCTATATTAAGCGCCATGGCCTTAACAAGCGACATGGAATACACTAATCAGTTAATTTTAATGACAATTGCTATTATTGCCGGAGGAGTTTTAATGATCGTAATGGCTGATAAAGTTTCAAACTTTCTGCAAAAGAATAGAATGTACGAAGTTTTAGGATTATTCATACTATTAGTTGTTGGTATCATGCTACTTTCTGAAGGAGGTCATTTAGCACATTTACACCTATTCGGAAACGCAATTACACCAATGAGTAAAGCTACTTTTTACTTTATTATTATCGTTTTAATCGTCATCGATTTAGTTCAAGGAAGATACCAGAAGAAATTATTATTAGAAAAGAATTCAACAGAAAAACACAACTAAAAATGGACAAGCCTTTTGCCTTCAAAGAATTTTCTGTTAATCAGGATAGATGCGCTATGAAAATTGGTACCGATGGTGTTTTATTAGGCGCTTGGGCAACAATTTCTCATAATCCATTTTCAATACTAGATATTGGAACCGGTACAGGGATACTTGCGCTAATGCTTGCGCAAAGAAGTCACGCAGAAAATATTGAAGCAATAGAAATTGATGATGCAACTTTTGAACAAGCAGCTGACAATTTTGAAAATTCACCATGGGGAGATAGACTATTTTGTTACCATGCGGCATTCAATGAATTTGTAGAGGAAATTGACGATAAATATGATTTGATTATTTCAAATCCACCTTTTTATTCTGAGAATTATAAAACTGATAATCCGCAACGGGACCTCGCACGATTTACAGATGCACTTCCTTTTGAACATTTACTACATGGTACTGCAAAATTGTTAGACGATAACGGAAAAGCATCATTTATTATTCCTTTTTCAGAAGAGACAAATTTCATCTCTTTAGCTGAAAAAATGAACTTATTCCCAAACCGAATAACAAGAGTTAAAGGAACAGACACTACAGAAATAAAAAGAAGCCTATTGGAATTTTCTTTTACCAAAACACCTATTGATTCAACCGAATTAACCATTGAAACGGCGAGACATCAATACACAGAAGATTATATTAATTTAACGAAAGACTTCTATTTAAAAATGTAAGGCCACTATTACTTTTACAGCATTAAAAAGCCAACATAATTTTCTTAAGTAAACTCAAAAACACACTGTTACATTTTTATTCTATTTCAAGTTGTTTTGTTACAATTCATTACATACATTTGTTTTCAATAATTTAAAATTTAAACATGATTATATTGAGTCACTCAATATAATTCATTAACCATACAAAAACCAGCACATGAAACCAGATTTATTTCAAGCTCCTGATTATTATCAATTAGATGATTTATTAACCGAAGAGCACAAGTTAGTTAGAGATGCTGCCCGTGAATGGGTAAAGCGTGATGTATCACCTATTATAGAGGACTACGCTCAAAAAGCAGAATTCCCTAAACAAATAGTAGAAGGTTTAGCTGGAATTGGTGCTTTTGGACCTTACATCCCTGAAGAATATGGTGGTGCTGGATTAGATCAGATTTCTTATGGTTTAATCATGCAAGAAATAGAAAGAGGAGATTCTGGAGTTCGTTCAACAGCATCTGTTCAATCTTCTTTAGTAATGTATCCAATTTGGAAATACGGTAACGAAGAGCAACGTAATAAATATTTGCCAAAATTAGCTTCTGGTGAATGGCTAGGATGTTTTGGTTTAACTGAACCTGATCACGGATCTAACCCTGGAGGAATGGTAACCAACTTTAAAGATATGGGCGACCATTATCTTTTAAACGGAGCTAAAATGTGGATTTCTAACGCACCATTTGCACAAGTTGCAGTAGTATGGGCTAAGAATGAAGAAGGACGTATACACGGTTTAATTGTAGAGCGTGGAATGGAAGGATTCACAACTCCAGAAACACACAACAAATGGTCACTAAGAGCTTCTGCTACAGGAGAGTTAATTTTTGACAACGTAAAAATTCCTAAAGAAAACTTATTACCAAACAAATCAGGGTTAGGAGCACCATTAGGTTGTTTAGATTCTGCTCGTTATGGTATTGCTTGGGGAGTTATTGGAGCAGCAATGGACTGTTATGATACTGCTTTAAGATATTCTAAAGAACGTATCCAATTCGGAAAACCAATCGGACAATTCCAATTACAACAAAAGAAATTAGCTGAAATGATTACTGAAATCACTAAAGCTCAATTATTAACTTGGCGCTTAGGAGTATTACGTAACGAAGGAAAAGCTACTTCTGCACAAATTTCTATGGCGAAACGTAATAACGTTGACATGGCAATAAATATTGCTCGTGAAGCACGTCAGATGCTTGGAGGAATGGGTATTTCTGGCGAATACTCTATCATGCGTCACTCTATGAACTTAGAGTCTGTTATTACATACGAAGGAACTCACGATATTCACTTACTAATTACAGGTATGGATGTTACTGGATTAAACGCTTTTAAATAGTGACTAAGCCACATTTGGCTACTCACCCTTACTAATTATAAAAAAAGCTCCTATTAAGGGGCTTTTTTTATACCTTTAACTCATTACTTAACTATATTATTCAATGTCGTCAAACTCCAGACTTACAAGAGCCTACCAACAAGCCAAAGTAATTGAATTTACCAAAGAAGATAAGTTCATATTATTTAGCGATTGCCACAGAGGAGACAATAGTTATGCCGATGACTTTGCAAACAACAGAAACATATATGCTCACGCAATAAACCACTACTATGAAAATGATTTTCAATATTGTGAATTAGGAGATGGTGATGAATTATGGGAGAATAGATCGTTTAAAACAATTTTTAATGCACATAGAAACATCTATGAATCATTGAAAAAGTTTCATTCAGAAAATAGAATGCATTTAATTTGGGGAAACCATGATATGGTGTATAAAAACCCTAGCTATGTAAAGAAGCACCTATCAACTTTTTTCAACCC
>Ga0209291_1002595_pt1 | contig 14419 bp, 11 predicted proteins | sample GOMGulsemesocosm_FD_184633 | JGI IMG/M metagenome (GOLD analysis project Ga0209291, IMG submission 184633) | Methane-oxidizing microbial communities from mesocosms in the Gulf of Mexico - GOM9B Gulf of Mexico (SPAdes) (version 2) | ecosystem: Environmental > Aquatic > Marine > Cold seeps...
TCACCTGCGCGCTTTTCAGCGATACTCTGTTTTAAAATTTGCCATGCGGATGAAAGAAATAATACAGCGAGAAACAATGCGACCAACAAATCAGGCCAAGGCGTATCTGTTCCCCAGACCCCAAATGCGGCTATGACCACAACCACATTACCAATGGCATCATTACGGCTACACAGCCAGACTGAACGCACATTTGCATCACCATCTTTGTACTCTCGTAACAAATACACGCAGATAAGATTTGCTGCGCAGGCCGCTATGGCAACTGTCCCCATAGTTAAAGCTTCTGGAGAATTAAGTACAAATATTCTATAAACCGTAGAGCTAAACACCCAAAATGCCATTATTAACAGGCTAATACCTTTTAATATTGCAATATTGGAGCGTATTGCTATCGCCTTGCCTATCACCCATAAACTCAATGCATAAGTTAATGTATCCGCTAGAAAGTCGAGCGCATCTGCTTGTAGCGCCTGTGATTGAGCACCTATTCCGGCGCTCATTTCCACGATAAACATCAATGCATTAATAGCAATTATCCAATACAGAACCTGCTTGTACTTTCTACTTAAACCGTCAAAGCTATGCTTTGAGTCGCAGCAACCGGCCATATTACTCTCCTTAATTATTATCGTGAATTTACCAGCACTGCACATTGACAAAGCCTACTAGGCCGCAATTACTTTGAGCTACGCTGTGAATAAACCTATAATAAAAGCTCTAGTAACTAGAGCTTCAAGCTTTTTTTAAATATATTGGATAACTCATGGCAATTTACAGTATAGGAAAACTTTCAAAGCTCACACAATGCAAGATACCGACGATTCGTTATTACGAAGATATTGGCTTAATTCCCCTTGCATCACGTAGCCCTGGTAACCAACGCCGCTATAATCTAAGTCATTTACAGCGCCTTCAATTCATCCGTCACAGCCGAGCACTAGGCTTTAATCTCGATGAAATACGACAGATGATCCACCTGCAAACTTGCGCTAAGCACTCACCACATGAAGCGCATCACATTGCTCAACAACACCTTTTGGATGTAAAAATAAAAATCAAGAAGCTGCAAGCATTGGAGCAAGAACTCGTCACCATCGTAAGCAGTTGTAAAGACGGCGATGCAGTTCACTGCCAAGTACTGGAAACATTGAATGAAAGAGAAGCTTAGCCAATACACATAAAAACACGTTATCTTTAAAAAGCTAAATGCTGAATTTTTTCATGCTAGATTCAATTGATATAATTTATAATAAGCATGATCACTTTTATTTTTGAGTCAATTAAACTCAATATATTAATCCCACATTGGCACATAGCTACATATAAGTTATGACTGCTGTGCTGATAGCTGGAAGGAGAATGTCATGGAAGTCACATCTACAGGCCTCAATAACAGCCTTACAAAAAGCATCGCATCGAACTCCACCCAAATAGCCAGTGGCAAACAAGTAAACACTGCAGCGGATTCTCCCGCTGCTATTGCATTACTTGCGCAATTTAGCAGTCAGATTAGTGGAAACTCTGCGGCGCAACGCAATATTCTCGATGGCACATCTGCATTGCAAGTTGCTCAAGGCAGCTTGTCTCAAATCAGCGATAGCTTGCAACAGCTAAGAGAACTCGGATTACAAAGTGCCAATGGCGCACTAAACGCGAGTGATAAATCGAGCATTCAGAAGCAGGCAGATGAGTTATTAGCAGGTATTTCAGACACATTGCAAAGTAATCACTTTAATGACCAGTCACTCATTAATAATGATGCAGGCTTAACTTTACAAACCGGTGCAAATAATGACCAACAGCAGACGATAGCAAGCTTTGATCTAAACACTGATTTTAGCAGTGCCGGTTTATTCGATATTGATTTCACAACGGATAGCTTAAGTGACACTTTAGAGAGTATAGATGCCGCCATTAACCTGACAGATACTGCCAATGCAACTTTTGGCGCAGCGCAAAATCGTTTAGAGAGCACGAGTGCTAGTTTAAATAGCGCGACTATTAATCAAGCCGGTGCTCGTTCACAAATTCAAGATACTGACTATGCTGCGACTATTTCTGAGCAGACTAAACTGTTACTACAACGAGATGTGGAAGTCGCTTTATTAGGACAAGCTAACGCACAAAGAGGCCAAGTACTACAGCTGTTAAAACCATTTTGATGCGATCAATGAGCTAGCTATCATTTTTTAATAGATTGTAAATGCCTCTACCTAAACTACAAAAATGTTTAAGTTGAAACTCAACCTACAAAACCGATTGTATAGCATCAAAATCTCCCCAGGGTACAACACCCTTTTTCACAATACCTGTGCTCTCATTGAGCACATTCACTCTCATAATTATACCTTAGTGGCACTTCCCCTCACTTAACGCACACTAGCAGATACGAATCTTTCTGCGAATAATTCCTATTTCCGACAACTCTGTCGTGCATTCACTCAATATTGATCTAAACTATTTTTTCACCAAACAATTTTTGAGTATTAGGACGCCCATTACTGGCTTTTTAGCAGGCAGTATAGCTGCCGTAAGCTCTCAGGAAGCGTTTATTAGTGCAAAGTGATTTTGCTCTACCAGTACCTAACGGTTATAAAATATTTAGGTATCACTCTGCTGTTTTTGATTATTATTTAACCATTGAATAGCGAACTTATATTATGACAATTAAACTCAAGCTCATTCTCATTTTTTCCATTACCCTTGCAATGACATTAATTGCAACTTTGACCAGCAACCATGCCACCAAACTTAACGCCGATCAGCTGGATATTGGCAAAAACCGATATTTATCCTATGCCATAGCAAAAGAATTCAGCAAAACGTCTGCTGACCTGACAAAATTATCCCGAACATATGTCGCTACAGGAGAACAACAATACTGGGATAGTTATTGGGACATTGTAAAGTGGCGTAACGGTGAGCTTACGCGACCAGATTATGTCAACGCAGAGCTCTCTCGAGGGGAACACAAGAAGCAAAGCGATATTATGAAAGAACTTCATTTCTCTGACAAAGAGTTTGCTTTACTTGCCAAGGCTGGGCAACTATCCAATGATTTAATCGCCACTGAGACACAGGCGATGGAGACTATTCGAGACAACACAATAATCAACGGCCCTTTTTCTCCAAAGCCTGCTGAAAGTCATCAATCATTTGCACTGCGTATTCTGTTTGACCAGACCTATCATGGGGAAGTCAGTAAAATCATGTCCCCAGTCAATGACTTCATCACGGAGCTAGATAACCGTACAGCCGCTAACCTATCAGCCATTACAGAACGTGTGGCCTTCTGGCTTAACCTTTCATTTGTATTCCAATCAATCACAGTGCTGCTTATCTGTACGGCGATAGTTATAGCGATCAAACAGATTTTTAATCCACTGATACGTATTGTCCACTCAATGCAAGATATAAGTAAAGGGGAGGCAGACCTCAATAGCCGCATCCCTGTAGAGGGAAAAAATGAGCTTTCCCTTCTCGCTTCTTCTTTTAATACATTCGTCTCTAATATTCAAAACTTAGTACAAGAAGTCGGCTCTTCTGTTGAATCCATTACAGATGCTTCGCAGCAATTAAATGGCACCGCCGAGAAAACAGACAAAGCCATTGGCACCCAACAAACCGCCATTATTCAAGTATCAAGTGCAACCGAAGAAATGGTGACCACCGTACAACATATTGCAAAAAACGCCAACCAAGCAGCTCAGGCCGCGCTAGAATCAGACTCCCTGGCTATTAAAGGCCAAGAGCAAGGAAATTATGCTATAGCAAGCATAAAGCAATTATCAGAGGAGATTCAGGCAGCATCGAATGTTATTCAAGATGTGGGGCAGAGCAGTGATACGATCACCACCGTTTTAGATGTTATTCGCGGTATTGCAGAGCAAACTAACTTGTTGGCACTAAATGCAGCGATAGAAGCAGCTCGAGCAGGAGAACAAGGCCGAGGGTTCTCAGTGGTCGCAGACGAAGTCAGAATTTTGGCGCAACGCACACAGAGTGCCACGCAAGAAATTCAAACAATGATAAGTACTCTGCAGGAAAACTCAACCATTGCCGTCAATGTCATGGGTCGCTCGCAGCAAATGGTCAATCAGTGTGTAGAGGACTCTTCAACGGCTGTTGAATCCCTCACTGAGATTCGAAAATCAATAGATGCCATTAGTCAAATGAACACGCTAATAGCAACAGCCAGTGATCAACAGAGCCAATCAGTTGAGGAAATAAACCTAAATATTTTAGAAATTCAGGGACGGGTTGAGCAAACAGCCTATGGGTCTGAAGAAATTGCTTTCAGCAGCGATTCACTCGCTCGTCTCTCGGGTCAGCTCTCTTCGACAATTGGAGCATTTCAACTACAAAAAAGTTCGTAATATCAAGCGCAAAGAAGCTGTTTTAACCCGTGTGCAATCATTTCTTCTTTGCGTTTTTCTTACTCAAATATTGTAATGAAGAGACGGTACTCAATGCTAAGACCCGCTCTACAGCCAGTCAAAGCAAACTGGAGGCTGAGACACCCTTACTTTCAATGAGCACTGGATCACGCTAAAACATCGAGCCCCATTAAAGCCAAATACAATAGCCTTGGTAATAGAAACGCAAGCCTACTCGTCCCAATTATTTCAAATCATCAATTACGTACAAAGTATTATTATCGATCACCTGTTGATTTTCATCTAAGTATTTTTGTCCCAGCGTACCTTTAGCACTCCAGGTCGCAAAATCATCATCGTTTAACACGCCAATGGTTGAATTATCAATCAACCAAATACCTTCCAGTTTGTCATGTTTATAGCCCATGCGTTTATTCAAATCAGCAACCAGAGATTTCTTGACCGCTTTAATATTGAATTGTTCTAGCACTTCCCAGCCATGGTTAAATATTGCTTGCTCCACTGTTTCGCCATTAATCATCAAACCTAAGTGCTGGTCTTGCTTTAACCCATCCATCATAGATAGAGCTTCAAGGTTGGTGGCATGACTTAAATCAATACGATACAAACGCTTCATAGCATTTTCATTATCGCGAATAAAAGCACCATCACGTTCAATCACTATAAACTCAGTATTTGAAAGTGCTGCAATACCTGAATTAGAATTTTGCGCTTTTTCTTGTTTGTATAAATATTGACCGGACTTTCCCGATTCAAGATCAACTGTGACTAACCTTACCAAGTTGAGCTCCTTGACGCTTTTATTTGGATTATACAAAGTGGACTGCATTGTCCCGATCAAAGTGCGCTCATCTGGCGTTATCGCCAAACCTTCCATGCCGCGGTTTGGCCGGCGATTGGCAAATTCCGCCGGTAAATTAAATCGCGTGCGCACATCATCGTTAAACGCGTTTATCCGAGTAATTTCTATGCCATTTTCATCGAAGTGCACAATATGGGGGCCGTACTCATCACTGACCCAAAAAGAGCCGTCAGAGACAGCAACTAGTCCCTCACCATCTAAACCGTAGTTATCACGTTTTATAGGATTGGCTTTATGATCAAAGGCCTTAGTCGAATCGATTACAATAGGCACTCCATCAATGTTAAAAGGTATTTCACCTGTGCCACCTAAATCTCCATTATTAGGTAGACCGGTAATGTTCGTGCCATCTGGACGTTTAAGTAGAATTTCTTTAACTTGCACCACAGCACCTTGATCAGTGACTTTAAATAAACCAATTCGCGGAGTGTAATCAGGGATAGGAAAAATTTTACCTTTCCCAAAATCCTTACTTTTATAAGAAACATTCGGACCGCGATCAGTCAATGCATAAAAATGATTTTTCTTACTCGGGTGTGCCGTCATATCAGAACCGTACCCTCCGTTGCGAATTTCCAACTTACTGCCTGCTTTCGCTCCGTTCTCTATATCATCACGCAGTACCGTAAAAGGCAGTGCTACGCCAATAATTTTATCTATTTTTTTTACATCTGCGTACACCATTGGTACATGTACTATTGCATTTAACGCTATAAGTGATAACAAGGTTTTCATCGACATCTTAGTTTCCATCTACAGTAAGTTTGCCAACAAATGTAGAAGGCTTGTATGACAGACAGATGACGTTCTATTGAAATATCTGTCAACGGGTACTAGAGAGATACAAATAAGACCTAAATTTCCCTAACAAGCTTAATGACGACTTACAGAAGCCTAAAATCGAATATTAATTGATATTCCCAGACAGACAGCTTACTTATCACTGAAGCCTAGGTCTCGAGAAACTCTGTTAACATGACCCGTTTTGAACTTGTTAACATGCTCCATCATGAATGAAGCTTGCTTTTTTTCTCATATTTCTTATATTGAGTACAGGCATTCGAAAAAGGCATTAGCGATGAGAGACAACTTGAAGGTAATTCTGCTCTGCTTATGCTTGTCTACTGCGTATAGTTCACAGGCTAATGCTCAAGAAATAAAACTCGCCGCGATGCACTGGCCACCTTGGGTTATTATTGATCAAGATAGAAATGCATCCGGTGTTGTTATTGATATCGTTCAAGAGCTAGCTGATTTGTTAGCATTTGAATTAGTAGTCTTGCCTTGCTCACGTGTTCGCTGCCTCAGGTTAATGAAAGAAGGGAAATCGGATCTGATGGGGACGTTGCTAAGACGCCCTGAACGTGAACTTTTTCTACATTATTTAGAACCGGAATATAAGATCAGTGACAAGCTCATTTACCTAAATAAAAACAGCCCGATTAAAATTAACCAATACCAAGACCTCTACACTTTAGATTCTATAGCGATTGTAGAGGGCACAAAATACGCGCCCAAGTTCGATGAGGATAAAAAATTACCGCGCTACAGTGCTACACAAGAACTGCAACAGCTGATGTTACTCAATAACAAACGCGTTCAAGCCCTCATTATGGATGAAGCTGTCGCCGATTATTTAATCGCTAAGAACAATCTAAACGGTAGATTTATCAAAGCCTACCGTTTTGCTAATAACCAAAAGAAATCCTATATAACCCTTTCCAGAAAATCGGCTTATGCCAAACAAAAAGAGAAGTTTGATGAAGCCATGCAAAAAATCATTTCTTCGGGTGCAACGTTAAAATACTTAAAAAAATATACTCAATAACACTCAACCACAGCACTACTTACAGCTGTTTTTCACTCTTATCCAATGCATTGAATATAGCCCTATAGGCATAGCGAATAGTATCAATATGTTCACTGACCGCCTAATAAGGCAGCGAGCAAGTCCCTGACTCCCCATTAAGGAGCTTAATATTTTGAATACTATAAAAAACAAAAAAATAGCCGTACTCATTGATTCAGATAACACCCCTCATTCTAAATTACCGATGATTATTCAAGAACTTTCAAGCTTTGGCCATATTGTTATTAAACGCGCTTACGGTGATTTTTCCAACGAAAATTTAAAAAACTGGAAAACACCGCTAAATGAGCTGGCCATTCAACCTAGACAGCAGTTTGCCTATACCACAGGTAAAAACTCTACTGATTCTCTGATGATTATCGATGCAATGGATCTTCTTTATCGAGATCGGTTTGATGCCTTTGCACTCGTATCAAGTGATAGTGATTTTACCAGCTTAGCCTCTAGACTAAGAGAATCAGAAATTCAGGTAATCGGTGTCGGTCAAAACAAAACCCCCGTCTCTTTCAGAAACGCCTGTGACAATTTTGTCGCGATTGAGAATTTAGAAGCCGATGAGGAAATATTGGCCGGTGACTTACACTCAATCAGTGATGGGCATGACAAAGAAGCCGATGAAGCAGATAAAGATCTGTGGAGAATCATGCACAACGCCTGGCAGAATTATCGAGATGAAAACGGCTGGGCGAAATTAGGTGAAGTAGGCGCCTACATTAAACGCGTACAACCGGATTTTGATACCAGAAATTATAAGCTAACCAAACTATCAGATTTTTTTGAGCTATTCCCCAACCGATATGAGACAAGAACAGAAAAGCTTACTGGGTTGGAGTTTAGATTGATTATTAAGTCGAATGCAAAATAATATTTCAGGTTCCTTCGCCTTCAAAATGGCTCTATCACTTTTCAATTAATGATTTTGAGAGACGAGGAGAGATCGCTAAACTTTGCACATTATGAGCTGCTAATATTGCAAGCCACTCTAGATGAAAGTATCGAGAATCGAGTATCGGCTTTAACTTTTCGAAAACAGGTTTGAGTTGTGGTTGATATAATAAGTGCCTTTTAAATTGATACAGGGGTTGTTTGGAATAGTGGACTAAAGCTGATACTTTCAGTTCTCTGAGCTGATAAATCGCGGCCACCCTAGGCAACAAAATCACATCGGTACGTCCTTTTAACAAAGTTTTCACCGCCGTTAAGACATTTATAACATTGCTCCTTTTGATACTTCCTTTATTAACTAACTTATCGATACCTGGGTACTTATGCCCTAAAAGGCCCGCAAAATGCATACCCTTTAAAGATTCAGGCCCTTGATAGGCAACACTGTTACCCACTAAAGAGATAACATCATTTTGGCCTAACAACAGCTCACGACTCCACAAGTAATCTCCTTTAAACCATAGGGGGCTCACAAAAGCGACCATTCCCGCTTGCTGTTGTGCCAAGCTTTGATCAAGCCTTTTTCTAGGAAGGTAGCGCGCTACAAATAGATATTCGCCATTGCATTGCTTAGATAAGAACCGGGCTAAATCGTATACTAACCCCGCTTTTTTAACCGAATTAATGATAAAAGGTGGATAGTCGTAATACGTCCAAAGCGTTATCGTTTGAGCAGAGAAAGCATGCGAATTGAACAAGGTTAAACAAACCAATAGTATAAAATTGTGTCGCTGCATACATACTCCCTATTTACATTTTTGCCCTATAAATGAACACAATATTAACAATAATATACCTTAAGTGTAAAAACAACGCTATCGAGCAGCCAATCAATTGCCCTTCTACACTTATACAAGTGTATGAATAACAGTGTAATGACCAGATAATGGAGAACACATAGCGGTTGCCGCCCTAAGGCAAGTGACGGTGACCTTGGGATAGATTAGTACTATGAATTCATCGTAAACTAGCAAAACTACATCTCGCATGATTAACAGGCATCTGGCTTGCTTTTAGCGCAGCTCTCAACCAATTAAAGGAAATACTTTGCAAAGCGATTATTTTAAAGGCTTTTCTCTCACGCTATTAGGTGTATTAATACTTAGCTTCGATGCATTATTGATACGTTTAATCAACGCAGAAAGCGCCGACATACTATTCTGGCGAGGCATATTATTAAGCATCACTGTTGCCGTCGGCTTTAAATTAAAATACCCCGAGCAGGCATTGTTTCGCCGCGACGGCTGCTATTTAAGATCGACTATTTTGTTTGGTATTAGCTCTATTTGCTTTGTCTTAGCGATCAATTTAACCTCCGTCGCCAATGTATTAGTGATCATCAGTGTACAGCCACTCTTTGCCGCCTTTTTCTCTCGAGTTTTTCTAAAAGAGAAGTCACCTATGGTGACGTGGGTGGCGATCATTGTCGCACTGTTGGGTATTTTTTGGGTACTCAAAGATTCATGGCAAGGGCCTAATTTGCAAGGCGATTTACTGGCTTTAGTGTGCGGTCTTGCGCTCTCACTAAAATTTGTCAACGACAGAGCAGAGAAGCGGCATTCAATGATTCCCGCTTTAATCGGAGGGGGATTGATGATGTCTACCTATGCGCTATTCACGACTGATTCCATTATGCTCGCAGGCTCGCAATGGGGCTGGACGCTCATTTTATGTCTTATTATAGTACCCGCTGCATTTATATTGATTACCTTAGGTCCCAAGCGTATCCCCGCTGCTGAAGTGGGTATGTTGATGCTACTGGAAACAGTGATCGGACCACTGTGGGTATGGATATTTTTACATATTTCCCCCAACACCGCAGCGTTACAGGGGGGAGGCTTAGTGATTGCAACTTTAATTATTCACACTTTGATTCGTATGAAAAAAACGCGACACACAGTCATAAGTGAGACAACTTAGCGAAATTAATGACTGGCTAATCGTTAAAGGAAGATAAATAAAGATCTCCGGAGCAAGCCCACTCGCTGTGCTCGTCTTCACTATGTGAAGCGTGGTACTCCTAGTTTCAGTGATTTTATCAAGCTGCGCCCCAAGGAGCGGGGAATTAACCCCCTGATGATTTAGGCTCTGCCTAATTCATCTCTATTAAAGACGGATTATTTTTCCATCATTTCCCGAGCGTGAACAGCTTGTGCACGACCGCGCTCTTTCGCTTCGTAAAGCGCTTTATCGGCAACTTTTACTAGTTCACTCTCTGCTAAATCCAGATCGGGGTAGGTTGATATCCCCACTGAAATGCCCAGTTGACCGAGCGACATGCCTCTCATTTCCAGGTGTAGTTCATGCACTTTCGAAATAATGCTGTTAGCGAGCGTAATGGCGCTCTCTTCAGGTGTATTAGGACTGATAACACCGAACTCTTCACCGCCAAGGCGACAGACAACTGCACTTCCTTTCATCGAGTCATTAAGTAAACTAGCGACCTCCTTCAATACATAATCTCCTGCATCATGCCCGAAATTATCATTGAAGCGCTTAAAGTGATCTAAATCCAGCATCAACATAGAGAGTGAAGAATGGCTCTGGTGAGCACTCGACCACTCTCTTTCTAGCTTGCTTTCAAAGAATCTTCGATTATACAGACCAGTGAGTGGGTCACGCATTGCTTGCGAACGCAGTTTTTCTTGTAGACGTAGATTTGCTAAAGCAAGGCCAAGATGCTCTGCCAGTGTGAACGCCAACTGTTGTATATTCTTTGATACGGGAGTTTGCGTATCTGTAAAATAAAGATGAAAAACACCAACAGTGTTGCCATGTGCAGTCAGCGGAATGCACATAGTTGTATACTCAGGCTTGAGCTCACTCATATGGCTGCAACTTAAATTATGGTTCTTTTCACGGGAAAGATGGAACCTTCCTTTTCTAAGCGCCCAACAATCTTGCGGAGAAAATGTTTTTGCAGCAGGCCAAGCCTCTACCCAGTCAATCTCAACTTCAAGTAGATTACGCGACTCGCGCATAATTGACACACAACCATTAATATCACCGAGGATACGAGGCGCTATATCTTTAACGACCATTTGTGCCTCACTCAGATTTTTACACGCAGCCAACATATTTGCTAACTGGCGAAGGAGTTCTATCTCCCTCGTACTTTTTTGAATGCGCCCCTCTTGTAACAATCTCTCCTGATTTATTACTTTTACTATTCTACGATGACTAAACCAAGAGGAAGCAATCAAAACAGCCATTGAGCAAAGCATTAATAGATAAACAATAAACCTGAGCTCAGTTGCCATACTATGCAGTGATGTTATCGGCAGAGCCCCTCTCAATACGTACACTGAGCTATGTTCTTCGTGTTCTTCGTGTTCTTCGTGTTCTTCGTGTTCTTCGTGTTCTTCGTGTTCTAAGATATCCCGCTGATGAACATGTTCTTGACTGGTTTTATCTCCGCTAACACTGCTTTTTCCATGACCGTGCTCCTCGTCTTCAATCTCTAAGCTGATTGCGACATAGAGGTAATCTTGATTACTCGACGCACTAAAGCGCTCAGCGATGCCTTTGCCCTGATTTAACGCAGCTGCTACTTCAAGGTGTTTTGTTTGATTTTCAGCATGGCGTATTTCGTGTTTGGTGAGCTTAGAATCACCGAGTAATTTGCCACTTTCGTGGATTACGCTAAACCTTTGCTCGGAAGATGATTGCGATAAGCTGTTTAAAAAAAGGTCTATTTCATCGGGTGAGAGGTCATAAAAATGGATTTTTTTCTCTTCAATTTCGTGCTCAACATCCTTCAACAGGCCAAGCGTATATCCACTGACGGTTTCAATTAACCAATTATCAAGTGTCTTCTCATAGAATATGCCGCCAATAATGAACGAGGTAGCTAGAGCAATAGCAGGCAAAAATTGAACTTTACTGACAGAGCGATTCGCCATTCGGTCTCCTTTGAACGTTACTAAACAGCTTAATTAAGAACTGCTGAAAGAGGGTGTCGCAAAACGACTGCGCTCAGAAATGCAGCGTTGAAAGTAGGCTCAATAGAAATGAATTAAGTGGAGCTTAAATCATTATAAATATGCTCATTTATACCCATAATAGCCAAAAGGAGGGGCACACCGACTCCGCTATTTTGCCAATTTTTGCTTTGTCTTTCGCTCGCTACTTTTTGCGACACCCTCAAAAGGCGGCACCGAGTACAAGATCAACAACCGCTACATTTCTAAAGAGAAATATTGATCCACTTCGCGGTACAAATATTAAATATAACGCTGCTGTTTTATTGGATTCAATTCTAAGTTATTTTCTAATAGCAAAAAAACATACAACCCGTCTGAGTTTATCATTGCCACTATGGCTTATCATAGATGAACAAAAACCATATATATTGATGTTATGTTGCAAATTAGGCCAGCTGATTAAGAATATTCGCAACTATTTAAATTAAACTGTAAATATTGCTAAAAACCATAAGAATTAGAGTAGTGTTACAAACAATTAATACAGCGCTGTTATTCCGAATTAAGGAGCAATCTTATGAGAGGCTATATCGTATTATTACTGCTAGTATCGTCAATTTCCCATGCGCAAGTGCAGCACTTTGTACGCTATAAACACCTGCAGCAGATCTACTATGGTGAAGTTATAGGTCAAAATATTCAACCACTTACGGGATCGCTGTTTACCGACTTTGCACCAATAGGCAAACCTATTCCCGCCGATAGTGTTGAACTGATGTTACCTACAGTTCCACAAAAGGTGTTTGCTGTGGGTATGAATTTTGCCAGTCATATGTCATCTCCCACAGATGCTCCCCCTCCCCTTTTCTTAAAACTACCAAGCTCATTAGTCCTCTCTGGCAAGAATATTCGCTTGCCTGCAGATGCTACCAATGTGCATTTTGAAGGTGAGTTAGTGTTGGTGATAGGTAAGCGCGCTAAGAACGTATCTCAAGCTCAGGCCAAGAATGTGATTTTTGGTGTATCTGTCGGTAACGATATAACAGAGCGCAACTGGCAGGTAAGTGATCTACAGTGGATGCGCGCAAAAGCCAGCGATGGTTTTGGCCCGCTAGGTTCAATGATAATTACTGGCGTGGATTACAATAATTTATTACTGACAACTAAGCTCAACGGAAAAATAGTACAGCGTGAAAACACCCGATATATGATCCACAAACCGGCTAAAGTAGTGAGTTATCTAAGCCAGTACTTCACCTTAGAGCCAGGGGATCTAATTTATATGGGCACTCCAGGGCGTACACAAGCACTACGCGGTGGCGATAAGATTTCAGTGACTATAGAAAAAGTGGGGAGCGTAGTAAATACTATTGAGCATTAATCAGAAAGCTATTATTGATAGAGTGTATGTATCTCTTTATAGGTCGTTTTAATCAGCTTGTCTAAAGCTGTTAAATTCAACCAATCATCTAGGCAACAAAATTGAGGGTTCAAATGCAAAAGGGGAATAACAATAATAAACAGATAAATTCCAGGATAGAAAACTTCCGCCATTACTCTCCCGCAGAGCGCCTCACTAAGACCCTGCAACACGCCAATTTAGACGCTAGCGACAGCGCACTTTTTGGCGGTTCAGGGGCTGAATCTGGTGCTCTCTCTATGGCACTGGCCAACAGCATGATCGAAAACGTCATCGGCAAGTTTGAATTGCCCTTAGGTATAGCGACTAACTTTGTAATTAACGGTACTGACTATCTCATTCCCATGGTCGTAGAAGAGCCATCAGTTGTCGCTGCCGCCTCGCACATGGCTAAGATTGTACGCAGCTGTGGAGGCTTTTCCATGGACAGCGATTTACCCATTATGCGCGCCCAAGTACAAGTTTTGGGTATCACAGACTTGCTTGCAGCCAAACAACAACTATTAGCAGCGAGTACCGAGTTAATCGAACTTGCCAACCAGCGAGATAAAACTCTGATCGAGCTAGGCGGAGGCTGCCAGCAGATCGAAGTACATCTATTCGAGAGCTCCGCAGTAGGCCCCATGCTGGTCTTACACTTACTGGTCGATGTGCGTGATGCTATGGGTGCAAACACCGTCAATAGCATGGCAGAAGTAATCGCCCCACTCGTCGAAGAGATTAGTGGCGGATCAGTGCGGCTGCGGATTTTATCTAACCTCGCTGATCGTCGTATGGTGAGAGGGAAAGTACGCATTACACCAGCGGCACTCACTAATGGGCAGTTTGACGGAGCTGAAGTAGCGCAGGGCATTGTCGAAGCAGGCGCTTTAACGCTGATTGATCCCTATCGAGCAGCGACCCATAACAAAGGTATTATGAATGGCATTGACCCCATAGTGATCGCAACAGGCAATGATTGGCGTGCGATTGAGGCTGGGGCACACGCATGGGCAGCCA
>Ga0209291_1002596_pt1 | contig 14417 bp, 15 predicted proteins | sample GOMGulsemesocosm_FD_184633 | JGI IMG/M metagenome (GOLD analysis project Ga0209291, IMG submission 184633) | Methane-oxidizing microbial communities from mesocosms in the Gulf of Mexico - GOM9B Gulf of Mexico (SPAdes) (version 2) | ecosystem: Environmental > Aquatic > Marine > Cold seeps...
CTCCCTTTGTATCAGTTACAACATCTCCTTCTTTCTCTTCATCTCCCTTTGTATCAGTTACAACATCTCCTTCTTTCTCTTCATCTCCCTTTGTATCAGTTACAACATCTCCTTCTTTCTCTTCATCTCCCTTTGTATCAGTTACAACATCTCCTTCTTTCTCTTCATCTCCCTTTGTATCAGTTACAACATCTCCTTCTTTCTCTTCATCTCCCTTTGTATCAGTTACAACATCTCCTTCTTTCTCTTCATCCTTTTCCATCAAATCATTAAAAACAATTTCACTTTCTGAAACTTGTACATCTACAACACCGTCTGACAAAGCTATTAACTCCTCTAAAATAGCACTTGACTCATTTGTTTTAAGTAACCACACCTCTGTATTTTCTCCTTGTTCAAATGTTTTTTGTACCTTTATGATTGCCCTTAAACTATTCTTAATTGTAGCTTCAGTTTTGGAATCGTATGTTACTATAGCTGTTTTGAAGCTGTATTCTACTACACTAACCTCTTGTTTATCTATAATATACTCTTCATTTTCTAAGCTACAGCTTGTGATTATGAATAAAACTGACAATGCGAATAATTGAATAAAATTTTTCATGGTTTTTTGGTTTTTTGATTGAAATAAAAAACGAGACAGAATAATCGAGTCCCCACTTTATAGTTCCTATAAAGTGAAAAACGTTACCCATAAATTTCCGTTTTTTTTTCAACATTTTATTAAAAAAAATATTTAGCTTTGAATAAAACCTATACACACTTTACAGTATGGCCGAAAACAAAAATTTATTCAATTCGTTAATTTCTGGTGACTCAAAAGGTATACTAGAAATTTATGAATTAGTTTACCCTTCGGTACTAAAATACATTAGAAATAATAGTGGAAATCAAGAAGACGCAGAAGATGTTTTTCAAAAAACACTTTTACATGTAACGACAAAAGCTAAGGTTAAAAATTACGAACCTGTTGACAATTTTGAATGGTACCTTTATGGAATTTGCAAAAATTTATGGCTTAAAGAATTAAATACCAGGAAAAAATGGGCAACAAAAGCAGAAGTTAAAGAAATAACTGACGAAAGTAATGCCAAAGTAATGGCTTTACAAATATTAGAAAATGACAGAAGGGAAGTGTATTTAAGAAACTTTAACGTCTTGTCTGATAATTGCAAAAAAGTACTCTCCTTATTTTTAAAAAAGAGAAAACAAAAAGAAATTGCCGAGGAACTTGGTTACAGCTCAGAAACAGTTGTTAGACAACGTGTATTTAAATGTAAAAGCAAATTAATTAAGTTAATTAAAAAAGATGTTTCCTACGAAAAACTAAAAAACCTTTAACCACAACACCTTATAAACAAGTGTTTACGAAAATAATTTCAAAAAAAACAAAAAAATTGGGTAACAAAAAGAGAAAAAAGGGAATATATAAATGAACAGCAGTTTTAATTAATGTAATTCAAAAACAGTAAGCGTATTTATTTTACAGTATTAAACGAATACCCCGTTAACAATAAAATATTAAGACCTATGGATGATGCAAACAAAAACCAACTAATTGATAATTACCTAAATGGTAATTTGTCTAGAGAAGCACTTATTGCATTTAAAAAGCAAATGTTTGCTGACCCAGAATTGGCAGAAGAAGTAGCTATTAATAAAAATTTATTCGCACTTCATGAAACTGATACATGGGACGATATAACCTTACTTAATAAAGATGGCATTGCTTATCAAGAATACTTATTAAGTGACGATGCCAACAATATAAAAACAGCTATTAATGATGCCAACAACAGGTATAAACACCTTTCAATCACCCCAACAAAACGTTATAGATGGTACGGTGTTGCTGCAAGTTTGGTACTATTAATAGCTTTTAGTTATACATACACAAGTAATCAGAATACCCCAGAAAACTTGTATGCAGATTTTAGTAACTTATCAGAATTACCATCACTAACCCAAAGAAGCGACGCTGATAAGTTACTGTCTGATGCAGAACAATTATTTTTAAACAAAGAATACTTGGGAGCTGTTAGGTCGTTAGAGTTATATAATGAAAAGTACAATAACAAATCTGCCAATACAATTTTATACCGAGGGATATGTAATTTAGAACTAAAACAATACACAAAAGCAGAAAATCTTTTTAATGAACTTAAGAATAGTGACTTATTAGACAAGAACAAGGCATATTGGTATTTAGCATTGAACTCTTTGAAACAAAAAGATGTTACTAAAACAAAAAAAATATTACAGGTGATTGTAAACAACTCATATTACAACCACAAACAAGCTAGCCAATTACTAACTAAACTCAATTAAACCCCAATAATTTAGTTTATAAAAGTGCACCTCAAAGAGTTGCACTTTTTTTTATACTTTAATTTCATACTAAAAAGCGAACACTTAATAAACATGACTTTATTGCATTCTAAAAACTTACCAACAATAGCTCTTAAAAAAAAATAGTTGATAAAACGGAATGACCATTAAAAAATCATGAAGAAAAAAAAAACCGGGAACTAACTACAAATAAACAGCTAAAAAACGATATCGTTTTTCTTTTAAAGGCTACCTATTTAGGTAGCCTTTTTACTTTAACTCATGGTTAACAACTTTCCCTTGAATAAATCATAAATTAGTGTATTTTTACATCTTACTACAAATTTCTAATTAATGGGAAAAATCATTGCAATTGCAAATCAAAAAGGTGGTGTTGGAAAAACAACAACATCGGTAAACTTAGCAGCATCCTTAGGGGTATTAGAAAAAAAAGTGCTTTTAATTGATGCCGACCCACAAGCAAATGCTACATCTGGTCTAGGAATTGATGTAGAAGCTGTTGAAATTGGTACCTATCAAATATTAGAACACTCTAATACAGCTAAAGAAGCTATTTTAAAAACGAGTTCGCCTAATGTAGATATCATTTCTTCCCATATAGATTTAGTAGCTATAGAAATTGAATTAGTAGATAAAGAAAATCGAGAATACATGCTAAAAACTATTTTAGCTGATGTAATTGATGATTATGACTATATTCTTATAGACTGCGCACCATCCCTTGGCTTATTAACATTGAACGCACTAACCGCTGCTCATTCTGTTCTTATACCAATACAATGTGAATATTTTGCTCTAGAAGGATTAGGGAAATTGTTAAATACCATAAAAAGTATTCAAAAAATACATAATAAAGACTTAGATATTGAAGGCCTGCTACTTACTATGTACGACTCTCGTTTACGTTTATCAAATCAGGTAGTTGAAGAAGTACAAAAACATTTTAACGAAATGGTTTTTGAAACCATCATTCAAAGAAATGTTCGTTTAAGTGAGGCCCCAAGTTTTGGAGAAAGTATTATTAGTTACGATGCAAGTAGTAAAGGAGCTAATAATTATTTAAGTTTGGCTGAAGAAATTATTCATAAAAACAAATAGCAGACTATGGCAAAGGCAATGAAGAAGCAAGCACTAGGAAGAGGATTATCTGCCCTATTAAAAGACCCTGAACAAGATATTAATTCAGCAACTGATACTAATGCAGACAAAGTTGTAGGTAATATTATTGATTTAGATATTGATGCTATTGAAGTAAATCCGTTTCAACCAAGAACAACATTTAATGAGGAATCATTACGAGAATTATCTACTTCTATAAAAGAGTTAGGTATTATACAACCTATAACTGTTCGAAAAACAGGGCTTAATAAATTCCAATTAATCTCAGGTGAACGTCGTTTTAGAGCTTCAAAAATTGCTGGATTAAAAACTATACCGGCATATGTCCGTTTAGCAAATGATCAGGAATCTCTTGAAATGGCACTGGTTGAAAATATACAACGACAGGATTTAGACCCTATTGAAGTAGCTTTATCTTACCAACGTTTGATTGACGAAATAAACCTTACGCAGGAACAAATGAGTGAGCGTGTGGGTAAAAAACGATCTACAATTGCTAATTACTTGCGTCTATTAAAACTTGATCCTATCATTCAAACAGGAATGAAGGACGGTTTTATATCAATGGGACATGGTAGAGCAATCATAAATATTGCTGATTTATCCGATCAGTTGGATATTTACGAACAAATACTAACCAAGAAGCTTTCTGTTAGAGATACTGAAAAAATTGTACAACAGTACAAAACAACTAAAACAATTACTCCTGCAGAACCTAAAGTCACCCCTAAATCTGTTAAAAAAGGAATCAAAGATTTTTCTGAATTTTTTGGTGCTAAAATTGGTGTTAATGTTAGTAAATCTGGAAGCGGTAAAATTACTATACCTTTTTCATCAGAAGAAGATTTTAATAGAATCCAAAAGCTTTTAGATCGTGAAAAATAGTTTCTTAATTACTATCATTATTACCTTATTTACTTTTAATTCTTACGCACAACAAAACGGAGAGATAAAAATAAACGTTAAGGACTCTATCAGCACTAAACCCATAACAATCGACCCACTTTCGCCAGCTAAAGCAGCCTTTTATTCAGCTGTTCTCCCTGGACTAGGACAACTACATAACAAACAGTATTGGAAAATACCAGTTATTTACGCAAGTATGGGAGCCGGGATTTATTTTTATACTTGGCAAAACAAACAATATAATCGCTATAGAGATGCTTACAAAAGAAGACTGGCTGGTTATACGGATGATGAATTTTTTGATAAAGGAATTACCGACGCGACTTTAATAGATGCACAGACCTATCATAAAAAAAATAGAGACCTAGCTGTTTTATCTACAGCTCTAATTTACATTCTAAATATTGTTGAAGCAAATGTATCTGCTCATTTAGCACAGTTTAATGTAAACGAAAACCTAACTTTTAACCCTAGTTTTTATCAAGATGAATTTACATACAAACCAAAATTAGGAGTAACCCTTAACTATCAATTTTAATGAACATTGCATTATTAGGCTACGGAAAAATGGGTAAAACTATTGAACGAATTGCTTTAGAAAGAGGACACACTATTGTATTTAAATCAAGTAGACACACAACCGATTTTGATTTATCAAAAGCTGATGTAGCTATTGATTTTAGCATTCCAAATGCAGCTGTAAACAACATCTCTACTTGCTTTAATAGTAATACACCCGTTATTTCAGGAACAACCGGCTGGCTAGCCGATTATGATAATATGGTGGCCTTATGTAATCAAAAAAACGGTGCATTCATCTATGGCTCTAATTTTAGCCTAGGTGTAAATGTGTTTTTTGAGCTAAACAACTATTTAGCAAAAATGATGAATACGCTTGAGCAATACAATATCAGTCTTGAAGAAATTCATCACACTCAAAAATTAGACGCACCCAGCGGTACAGCAATTTCTTTAGCCGAAGGAATTATTGATAATTCTGACAAAACTGCCTGGAAACTAGACAATACTAGTCACGACAATGAAATCCCTATAGTAGCAAAAAGAGTAGATAACGTTCCGGGAACACATACTATTGACTACACCAGTGAAGTGGATAGTATTAAAATAGAACACATTGCACACAACAGAAACGGGTTTGCTTTGGGAGCTGTAATAGCTGCTGAGTGGATTATAAATAAAAAAGGAGTCTTTACTATGAAGGATGTACTTGGTTTATAAACGTTAAAAAAACGATAAAACAGTAACAATGTATGATTAGCATCTACTAATCATGCATTAAATAAAAACACTATTCAATTTTTTGAAAATTGAATCTTAAAAATTAAAATAATTATGACACTAACGCAATGGTTTATCTTTTCCCTACTTCTTCAAGTAATTCACGGATTAGGTACTTGGAAATTATATATAAAAGCCGGTAGACAAGCTTGGGAAGCATTTATACCTGTATACAATGCAGTCGTTTTAATGCAAATTATAAACCGCCCAAAATGGTGGGTTATATTATTGTTCGTACCAATTATTAACCTAATCATGATTCCTGTTATATGGGTAGAAACGTGTAGAAGTTTTGGAAAAAACACCTACACCGATACTGCACTGGCTATATTAAGCTGTGGATTATACGTTGCGTACTTAAACTACACTCAGGAGCTGAAACATGTTAAAGACCGAAGTATCGACCCAAAAAGTAGTTCTGGAGAATGGACTAGCTCTATTCTATTTGCAATTGTTGCTGCAACATTAGTGCACACCTATTTCATGCAACCTTTTGTAATACCAACTTCTTCTTTAGAAAAAACCTTATTAAAAGGAGACTTCTTATTAGTAAGTAAATTTCATTACGGAGCTCGTTTACCAATGACGGCTGTTGCAGCACCAATGGTACATGATACATTACCAAAATTTAACGTTCCTTCATACTTAAAAAAGCCACAAATACCGTACTTACGTATTCCTGGTTTTCAAAAAATAAAACGTAACGATATTGTAGTCTTTAACTGGCCAGCAGACACCTTGTTTAATATGTACAAACAAGCTGATAAAAAATATGAAAAGCCAATTGACAAAAAAACAAACTATGTAAAACGTTGTGTTGGTATTGCCGGAGATTCTTTAGAAATTAGAGACGGTTATGTTTTTATTGACGGAAAACAAACACAGTTACCAGACAGAGCAAAAACTCAGTTTAAATATACTGTTATTTCTAATAAACTACTTACACATAAATACATAGAAGAAGAAATTGGCTCTGTAGAGTATTTAAGGTTTTACAAAATTAATAAGGAAGTTGCTCGAGTAAAATATAAAATTGAAAATGCTCCTGAATTCCCTGGCGACCCTTCTTCTTTTCTACTTAGTCAGAATGGAATAGTAAAAACAAACAACTCTGATCTAAGAATAACAGATAAGTATATTATCAATATGTCTTTCGAAGAACAAGAAAAGTTAAGTAAAAACCCAAATGTAGCTTCTATTACTAGAAACATAAAACCCAAAGGCGAAAGAGAAGGAAATATTTTCCCTAAATACAGTGATTACAAATGGAATGGCGATAATTTCGGACCAATATATATCCCTGAAGCTGGAAAAACAGTTGCACTAAACAAGCAAGTATTACCACTATATAAAGATATTATTACAGAGTATGAAGGGAACAAACTAAATACTGATGGTGATAACATCTACATTAATGGTGCATTAGCAACTACATACACCTTCAAACAAGACTATTATTGGATGATGGGAGACAACAGACAAAACTCATTAGATGCAAGATATTGGGGATATGTACCGTTTGATCACGTAGTAGGAAAACCCGTATTTGTTTGGATGAGTATTAGCGGAGTTGAATTAGGCTTCGGTAATTTTAAAAACTGGGTATTTAATAAGGATCGTATTTTCACTACCGTTGGCGGAAGTGGAAAACCAGTGTCTTATTTACCCTACTTTTTAGCAATATTAATATTGTGGCAAGGGTATAAATTTTACAAGAAAAAGAAGAAATCTAAGGAAGATAACTAATCATATACGTCACATCGATCTCAGTCGAAATGCAATAATTTTCGACTGTGATCGAACTGACAATGTAACAAATGAACATACTCATCCACCCCACATATTTCCCTAGCATTGTACATTTTGTTGCCATTGCAAATGCAAAGACGGTTACTTTTGAAAAAGAAGACAACTTTCAAAAGCAAACCTATAGAAATAGAATTTTCATTTACGGTGCTAACGGAAAGCTATTACTTAATATACCTACTAAGCACAATAAAGAAGGAAACAAAAATCCTTATTTCACTACTGAAATAGAAAACACTGAAGATTGGCAAAAACAACATTGGAAATCAATTGTATCGGCATATAAATCATCACCTTTTTTCGAATATTATGAAGATGAAATTAAGGATGTATTTTTTACCCCATATGACTCTCTGTATCAATTAAACTTAAATATCTTTAAAATACTCTGTGATTGTATTGAGTTAGATATTACTACCGAATTTACTGATACTTTCGTTAAAGAAAATGAAACCGAAAATTGTGTTGACTTAAGAAAATTAGTTCTATCAAAAAAAGAAGTCCCTGTGCAATTAGAAAAATACACTCAGGTATTTGGAGATAAATACGGTTATTTAAACAACTTAAGTATTCTAGACTTGCTATTTAACGAAGGTCCAAACACTTTAAATTACTTGGAGCAACAAGCTTCTTTCTGGTAATGCAAACGATTATACACTATTTCCTGCATTTTGGAATTCCTTTACTAATCGCTTTTTTTCTTTTTAAAAAACAATGGAAAAAAGTTTACCTCATATTTATAGCATCCATGTTAGTAGATTTAGATCACTTACTAGCGAATCCTATCTTTGACCCGAATAGATGTAGTATTAATTTTCACCCTCTACATACCTATTATGCAATTATCCTGTACTTGATACTATTAGTTCCCAAGAAAACAAGAATTCTTGCATTTGCTTTATTATTTCACATGTTCACAGATTGGATTGATTGTTTTATGACGCAAAACCATTGGTAACTCATAAACATAAAAAAGAAACGTTGTTAACCTAGTAAAACTAACTTATACCATGAATAAAAATATCATCACCGCTCTTCTAGTTATTCTTGCAAGCTTTTGTTTTTCACAAACAACTATTGAAGGACAGGTTTACGACATCAACACCAAAAAACCTTTAGAATCAGTAAGTATATACATAGAACATACACATTACGGAACCGTGACCAATAGTGAAGGGAAATACAAATTCACCTTTAAAGTAGAAAACCCTACAATTACCTTTAGCTATTTAGGATATGAAACGAAGGCAATTAATAGTTCAAAAATCCCTAATCAGCTGTTTTTATCCGAACATGAAAATGTATTAGAAGAAGTTCTTATCACAAATAATAATATTGGAGCTATTTTAAAGGATGTATTAAAAGCAACCAAAAAAGCCTTAAAAAAACCATTATTACAAGAAACATATAATAGAGAGTTTTCAAAAATAAATGGCGAATTCAATTATTTTGCTGATGGAATAGTTGAATATCATTTAAGAAATAGTGGTAAAAAAATAAAATCTGATACGTATATAAAACAAAGTAGAGCCCTTAAGACTTCCAAAGAGAGCTCCGAAATTGTAGAAACTATCCCAGTTAAATATGATGTTAGGGATCAAATTAAAGAAGGTTTTGGGGATTATGAATTATTAAAACATTTATACAAAAAGGAAGATAGGTATGACTTCGTATTAAAAACTAAAAACTACAATGACAGCTTAACCCATAATATCGTTGAGTTTAAACCAAAAGACACGATCTTAAACAAAAACTATGACGGAAAGCATTTGAGCGGTAATTTCTTATTTAAAGGAAAGATAGTTTACGACAATGCAACAAAACTAATACTTGACATAGAGTTACAAAAAGCATCAAATACAGATAAAGATGCTTTGTACATGAAAAACTTTTTGGTTACTTTTAAATATTTTGATGTCAGGCAAAAAGCGAGCTACAGAATTGATGGCGATCATTATGTTTTAGTGTACAAAAAAGAATACCACAAACTTCACGTATATAAAGTACTTGGAAAAGAATACGATACTGGATATGAATTCTACACTAGTTTAAATACTTTAACCTACAAAGAATTTGATGGGAAATTAGACCGTAATAAACGATACAGAAACACTACCATATACAAAAACGGAAATCAACACACTTACGAGTTTTGGGATAACAATGCCATATTAAGCACTGAAGAAGAAGAAAAATTTATCAACTCGATAAAAGAAGAAGTTACCAAGAAACTGTAGCTTTTACTGGGTAATGATCAGAATATTGATGACTGTAATTTGAAAATTGAGCTACTCCCAATTTTTCGTCTACAAGGATAAAATCAATTCGTAAGGGAAAAAATTTAAAGTCAAACGTTTTACCAAAACCATTCCCCGCTAATTCAAAAGCATCTTGATACCCATCATTTTTAAACTGTTTATAAATATAGGAGTATGCGGTATTATTAAAATCACCCAAAACAATTTTTTTATAGGGACATAGTTTTTGATGCTTTAACACTTGCTCTGCCTGACTTTGTTGCATTTCAAACCGCTGCCCTATTCGCTTTACCAAACGTTCCGTATCCTGCTCTGACAAATTAGCTACATTTGGGTTTATGTGCAATGATTCAAAATGAATATTGTAAACTCGTATGGTATCTTGTCCTTTTAAAACATCAACATAAATAGCTTTATTATCCGTTTCTATAAATTTAATCTCTCCTTTATTGATAATAGGATATTTTGAAAAAACTGCCTGACCATATTTATGTTTACCTCCAGAAAGGTTTTCATATTTATGTGGGTACAGAGATAAGTTTATATCTTTATGCGGATGAAACTCCTGAAAAGCAATTACATCTGCATTTTCTGTTAATACAAATTCTTGAATAGCACTTTCAATATTCGGTGTATCAATCCATCCATAAACATTAAACAACCTAACATTGTAACTCATTACCGACAAGCTACTATTGGTGTTTTTATCTACTGAAGAGAATTTATATAAAGTACTAATATTATCATAGCCCAAAATCAACACCAGTAAAGAAAGTATTAATTGTTTTTTTACTTTTAATACCCAATACAAACAAAAAATAGCGTTTAACACTAATAATACAGGTACAGATAAACTCAACACAGAGAGTACCGAAACTGTTTTAGGAGGAACATAAGGTAACAAATATGCCAATAGCAGGACTACCGCTACAACACCGTTTAGCAGGTAAATTAGTCTGTCTATTAGATTTAATTTTTTCATATACTTACTAACCCTCTCTGTTTTCAATAGTTGTCGAGATTCTTCATTACTCTTTCCCAGCTTGAAACAAGAATGCTTTCTCTTCTTTTGACAAGCTTTCATAACCACTTTTACTTATCTTATCTAAAATTGCGTCAATCTGTTCTTGTTTAACCCTCTTTTTTTGATGCACCGTTTTATCAGCCGATCTACGCTCTGCTTTAGTTTTATGAACTGTTTTTAATTTTGATTTCTTTTTAAACGAAAACCAAGACGCAATAGCATCCAATAATCTCCCAAATCCATTTCCAATATCATTCCCTTTTTTCAATTGGGTTGCATATAAATATCCTAACAACGCTCCTCCTAAATGTGCAATATGTCCTCCTGAATTTGCACTAGGAATCTGCGCCAAATCTAAAACGAGAAAAAACACTCCTAATTGCCATAGTTTTATCTTAAATGTAAATATAGCTACTTCCATTTGAGGTAAAGAAGCACAAACAAAGATAAATATCGCCATTACGGATGCTGAAGCGCCTACTATAGGATACCCTTTATCGAACAATGCTGGATATATATATATCGATAGCAAAAATAAAACACCACCTATTATAGCACCTAATAAATACGTATTCAAAAATAATTTAGCACTAAAGCGAGAAAAAAATAGCTTTGACACATAAAACAACATTACCATGTTCACTAAAAAATGGAGAGGATCTCTATGTAAAAATGAATAGGTAAGAATTGACCATGGATTGGATACCGCAACATTTAATTGATTAGATAAAGCAAACCAATCAAACAAAAAGGTAAATTTCAATATTTTTGAAAACAATAACAAAACAATAAAAACAACCAAATTGATTGCAATCAGTTTCTCCGCTATGTTTAATGTTTTGTATTTATGTAATAATTCATCTTTTGTCATTAATTCCAACGGTTTTTATTAATGCCATCAATCTTCCAGTAAGTTATCATTAAAAAGGCAAATAAAGCGCCTCCTAAATGTGCAAAATTGGCAATGTTTCCTCCTGTTCCAGTTACACCTCTATACAGTTCATAAACAATTAAACCTGATACGAAATATTTTATTTTCATAGGAATCAAAAAATATAAATGCAGCTTTTGTTCTCCAAATAACATTGCAGCAGCAGCATATAAGCCAAACATAGCTCCAGAGGCTCCTAGCATTGGTGTTAACAAAAATATATTTAGATTTCCAAATTTTGGGTCTGTCCAATTTTTTCCTTCTTCAAAATATAACTTTGCCCCTTCATTAATAATCACATTTAGGTCTGACTCTAACGGAAGAGCATTTACTAAACTTATATATTGTATATAATTTACTCCAAGATGTAAAAAAGAAGCACCTAACCCACAAATTAAATAGAAAAAAACAAACCTTTTAGTTCCTAAAAGCATTTCCACTGTTGGTCCAAAAAAATACAAAACAATCATATTAAATATTAAATGACCGCTATCTGCGTGCATAAACATATGAGACAAGTATTGCCATGGATAATGCATTGAACTTGTTGGAAAAAATAATGACAAGTAAACATCCAAATCAACCCCTTTTCCAGCCAAAACAATTTTTGCTAAAAAAAATAAGGCATTAATTATAAGTATATGCTTAACTGCATCTGTTAATTTATTCATTACAATAATTTTTTATCAAAATCGTTAGTATTATAAGTTATAAAAGTTGGCTTGTTTATTGGTGAAACTGTAGGTTCCTTACAAGCGAACAGCCTATTTACAATATCTTCTTGCTCTTGACCAGTGAGTGATTTCCCACTTTTAATAGCAATACTTTTTGCCATAGATTTCGCTACTAAAGTAGCATGAACCCCTTCTTCTTTTACTCCATCTTCATTCATACTTGATAATAAATCATGGATGATGATAGACGCTTTACTATCTTCAATCGCAGCAGGAATTCCGCTAATTTCTATTTCTTCTTCCATCATATTAGAAAAGACAAACCCAGTGTTTTCTAATACTTCTTGTATTTCTTTTAAATGCAACATTTCATCTTTTGTAACACTTATTAGTACCGGGAATAATAATTGTTGGCTTACCGCCTGGTTAACCGTAATATGCTGTAAAAACTCTTCAAATAAAATACGTTCATGAGCCCTGTGTTGATGTATTACCACTACACCTGACTTTATTTTACTTATAATATATTTATTTTGTACTTGCAAGGTAATATGTTCTTGCACCACATCTGATTCTTCAAAAAAGGAACCTGTCACCTCTTCTGATTCAAATTCTAACATGGAACCATCGGTAGTTTCTGCAGTCATTTTTGACTCTAAACCAACATATAAGCCTTCCCAATTATCGCTATTTTTTTTAGGAATATTTACAGAGCTAAAAGAAGTTGAAGACGGAACTCTCGATCCTATCTTCTCATCCGAGAACGGGTTAAAACTTCTATCTACTTCAATTGTTGGTGAACCTACATTTTTATTTTTATATGAATAAGGTGTATCCATACTAGCATCACGTTGAAAATCTAATACTGGTGCTATTTGAAACTGCCCTAAACTATGCTTTATTGTAGATTTAATAATGGCATATAAATCATGTTCGTTATCAAATTTAATTTCAGTTTTTGTAGGATGAATATTAATGTCAATGGTTTTCGGGTCTACTTGTAAATACAAAAAATACCCTGGATGAGCTCTATCCTGAAGTAAACCTTCAAATGCTGCTGTAATCGCATGGTTCAAATAGGAGCTTTTTATAAACCGATCATTTACAAAAAAGAACTGCTCTTTATTACTTTTTTTTGAAAACTCAGGTTTAACAACAAAACCTGTAATATTAACTATTTCCGTTCCCTCATTAACAGGAACTAATTTTTCATTGGTTTTTGTACCAAATACATTTACTATACGTTGCCTATGATTTGACGCAGGTAAATTAAACATGTCCGTTCCGTTATTGTATAAGGCAAACGATATATCTGGGTGTACTAAAGCCACACGTTGAAACTCATCAACTACATGACGCATTTCAACTTGATTAGATTTTAAAAAATTTCGTCGTGCTGGAATATTAAAAAACAAGTTTTTAACTGCAATAGACGTCCCTTTAGGCGTTACCACAACTTCTTGTTCAATAATTTTACTTCCTTCAATTTTTAAAACCGTTCCCAACTCGTCTTCATCGCGTTTGGTTTTCATCTCTACATGTGCAATAGCTGCAATAGAAGCCAAGGCCTCTCCACGAAAACCTTTGGTGTTTAATTGAAATAAATCTTCTGCTGATGAAATTTTAGAAGTTGCATGGCGCTCAAAAGACAAACGGGCATCAGTAACACTCATCCCACTACCATTATCAATTACCTGAACTAATGTTTTTCCAGCATCTTTTATAAGTAACTGTATAGCAGTCGCCTTTGCATCAATAGCATTTTCCAACAACTCTTTAACCACTGATGCGGGGCGTTGTACAACTTCTCCTGCTGCTATTTGATTGGCAACATGATCAGGCAATAACTGAATGATATCCGACATTAAAAAAGTTTGATGTTATATTTATCTAAAACAAGAACAGCTACCAAAACTAATAATGCAAAAATCACTATTAAGCGTATTTTCGATTGTTTTTCATCTGTTTCCTTTGTTACTGTTTTCCAATCATTTTTAAAAGAAGAACGTCTTTTGAAACTTCCTTTAATTGAAGTTGAGTCTTTAGCTCCA
>Ga0209291_1002597_pt1 | contig 14413 bp, 10 predicted proteins | sample GOMGulsemesocosm_FD_184633 | JGI IMG/M metagenome (GOLD analysis project Ga0209291, IMG submission 184633) | Methane-oxidizing microbial communities from mesocosms in the Gulf of Mexico - GOM9B Gulf of Mexico (SPAdes) (version 2) | ecosystem: Environmental > Aquatic > Marine > Cold seeps...
CTTCCTGATGATACTCGTTTGAATTTTGTAAAGTAGCTGCGTAAATATTGATGTTTTTTTCTGTTAAAAATTTAATAATTTCTTCAGTGGTCCCAGTAGCTATTTGATTGGTAAACACACAACCTACGCTAGAGCGAATGATGTTAGGGTTGTATAAATCCGTTTTTGGATTCGCGATAAAAATAGCATCTACATTGGCAGCATCAGCAGTACGTAAAATAGCGCCAATGTTCCCTGGTTTTTCAGGAGCTTCTGCAATTAGTACCAAAGGAGCATCTGTATTAAAAACAATTGCATCTAAAGAATTTGATTTCGTTTTTACAATAGCCACAACACCTTCTGTAGAACTTCTGTATGCAATTTTCTGGTGTACTTCTTTAGAGACACCAATTAAGGTAATTTGTTGGTTTGTTAACGCTGTAATTTCATCTTTTGAAACTAAGTCTTCAAAAATAAAAACAGTATCTAATTCATAACCTCCTTTTAAAGCAAGTTCTAATTCTCTGAGACCTTCTACGGTAAACAAGCCTTCTTTTTTACGAAGCCTTGATTTATCTTGTAATTGCAGCACTTTTTTAACCAGTGCATTTTGTGTACTACTAATATATTGCATAGGGCAAATATATGAAGTATCACAGTATTTTGTTGATACACTTAGTGCTTAAAATTTACGATTGAATTTTATAGGGAAAAATAATTCAAATTTTATGTAACAAATCACCATACTTAGCGTTCTAATATATAACATCATCATAATCATCAATTAAAATAACACTCATCATGTTAAAACAATTCTTTATTGTCTGCTCTGGAGCAGATACGGACCTTTTGGATAACTGCTCAAAAGGAGAACAAACCAAATATGCAGGTATAGGTGCTACCGTTTTTTTTACTGCAGTAATGGCTTTTATTGCTGCTAGTTATGCTTTGTATACTGTTTTTGATAATCTCATAGTTTCCATTGGATTTGGATTTGTTTGGGGATTACTCATATTTAATTTAGACAGGTTTATCGTTTCTACGATAAAGAAAAGAGCGCGATTTTCACAAGAATTATTACAAGCCTCTCCTAGAATTTTATTAGCAATGATCATTGCTGTAGTCATTTCAAAGCCCTTAGAATTAAAGATTTTTGAAAAGGAGATTAATCAAGTACTCTTGGAAGAAAAAAACACAATGACACTCGAAAATAAAGATCAGATAGCATTGCAATACACACCTAAAATAGTTGCGTTAAATTCTCAAATTGAAAATCTTAAAAAAGAGGTTTCACAAAAAGAGAATGAAGTAAATGCATTATACAGTACTTATATAGCCGAAGCGGAGGGTAGGGAAGGAACTAAGTTACTTGGTAAAGGTCCAGTGTATAAAGAGAAGCGAGATAAACATGATGTCATGTTGTTGGAGTTACAAGAATTGAAAAGAACTAATAAAGAAAAAGTTTCCACTATTGAAAACCAAATAGCAACACTAAATAATACTTATGAAACTAAATTGTTAACTACGCAGCCTATTATTGATGGCTTTGACGGATTAATGGCACGTGTAACAGCTTTAGGGAAGTTACCTTGGTTGCCATCATTCTTTGTTTTTATATTGTTTTTAGCGATAGAAACATCTCCTATTTTAGCCAAACTATTGGCTCATAAAAGTGAATATGATTTTAAGTTAGAAAATCAAGAATCAGAAGTTAAAACATGGGCTCAACAACAAGTTCATGAAAGAAAAAATTTATTAAAGGCAAGTACTGCTATAAGTGATAAAGTGTATGCAGACCTACAGGAAGCAGAAGAGTCATATCAATACAAAAAGAAAAAAGCAGAAGAATTAATTCGCTTACAGGCAGATATTTTCTATGAAAACCAAAAAAAAATAACCGTCTGAACTATATTGAACTGTTAGCTGTTTGTGTAAACTGAATAGAATATTATAATTTATTTTTTAATTGTCAGACTTATAAATAGTGAGTGAAAAATCGAAATTGATATGCGATAGCATTAAGCATGAAGATTTGATAGCGAATGGTGCGGAGCAATTTCCTGTTGTCTGTCTTGTTTTTTGTTTCGTTTTTTTATCAAGAAAAAAATGAAAGAAGATGAAAAAGAAGAGGCTTCATTTGATAATAAAAATTCAGATATAATGTAAGGATATAAGAACATTAAAGACAACCTATATCAAATAGATATAGAAATGAAAAAGTTTAGCATAATTGCATTGTTTTTAATTAGTTTGTTTGGGTTCTCCCAAAACATTAACGAAGCAAACGGAATTCCTGATATAAGTATTACAGCACGGTTCCCTGATAAATTGAATAGTATGTTCTCAGCTCACGGAACCTATGAACGTTGGGACACAATGAATCAATTATCCTTCGACATATTGAAAAAAGGAGGTGGTATAGAAACACATTTAATAGATTTAAAATCACGTAAAACATTAATTAGCTCATTAAAATTTACTATAGGGTTTGATGGAAATGAAGTTTGGATGAATGCTGAAGGGAAATTTCCTATTGAAAAAGCCCGTTTTTATCATAATCTTTACTTTTACTTCTATGCGATGCCTTTTGTATTGGGTGATACTGGAATTACCTATTCAAAAGTAAAAGATTTATCATTTGAAAATAAAGACTATTCGGGGTATAAAATCACTTATGATAGTAATGTGGGGGATTCTCCTGATGATAATTATTTTATATATTTTGATAAAACAACACTTCAAATGACATGGTTAGGGTATACAGTTACTTACGGAGATGACAAACCAAGTACAGAAATCCATTATATTAAATACACCGATTGGGAAAATGTAAATGGCTTAGTATTACCTAAGAAATTGCAATGGTATGACTCAGAAAATAATTTACCTATAAAGGCTAGCAACGTTGCTGATTTTGAGAATATTAGTATTTCGGAGAAAATGATTGATGCTTCAAAATTTATAAAGCCTTCGGGTGGTTTAATTGGAGAGAGATAGTTTCTAATATTTTATATTAAAAAAGGGCCAACTTAATTTTAAGTTGGCCCTTTTTTAATGCTGTATAAATTTTTAGGTATTACTGTTTCGAATCATTTTTATATTTTTCAGAATATCGTTTATATAATTCAGTTTGATGCGACTCTAAACTAATATTTCTACCTTGAATAAACGCATATGATAGTTTATTTGTTCTCATATCCAATGCATCTCCTTCTGAAATGAATAAGGTTGCATCTTTACCAATCTCAAGGCTACCAGTAAAAGAATTTATTCCTAAAATTGTTGCCGTATTTAGTGTGATTAATTGAACTGCTATTTCCTTGTTTAAGCCATATGCTACACAAGTTCCTGCGTAAAAAGGTAGGTTTCTTGAATTCATACGTTCCATATCCCCACTCGTTTCTAGTCCGACTAAAATACCAGCAGATACTAATTTAGCGGCCATTTTATATGGTAAATCATAATCATCGTCATCATTATCTGGAAGACTATGTACTCTTTGTAATAAAACTGGAATGTTATGTTTTTTAAGTAATGCTATAGTTTTATAGGCATCATGGGCTCCCACTAAAACAAGACTCAATTTATGTTTGAGTCCAAAATGTACAGCGTCAATAATTTGTTTTTCATCACCTAAATGCACAAATACTTTTTTAGATCCAGATAATGCACCTTTCATACTTTCTAACTTTAGGTTAGTTCCTTTTTTTACATCATAGTAGTTAGCTTTCAAAAAGAAGTTTTCCAAATCGGTTACTTGTTCAGAGTATTTTTTGTTGGGAATTGTTTTGTGAGCTGCCCAAGACCAACTGAATGTTCTTGGCCAATTAATATGAATACCATCATTCTCTTTTATAAGTGCATCTTCGTAATTCCAAGCATCTAATTGAACAATTGAAGAAGTCCCAGATATTCTTCCGCCTCTTGGAACAATTTGTGCTTGTAAAACTCCATTAGGCCTCATAGTTTCAGTAACTCTAGATTCCGTATTATAGGCTATAATACTTCTTATGTGAGGGTTGTAAACACCAATTTCTCGCTGATCATTAGATGCTCTAACGGCATCAATTTCTACCAAGCCTAAAGTGGTATTAGGAGCTATAAAACCTGGGTACACATGCTTTCCTTTCGCTTGAATGATTTTTCCTTTGTAAGGAACTTTAGTTAGCCTAGCATCTGCAACTACGGTCAGTTTTCCGTTCTCAAAAATTAGTAAAGAATTATCAATTACTTTTCCGTTACCTATATGTGCTGTTGCTCCAACGATAGTAACAGTTTCTATTTGTTTGTTTACAGGAGTTTGCTGAGCAAAACTAATAGTACAAATTAGAGTGAATATGTATAGTATGTTTTTCATTTTGTAGTTTTATTTAGAGTTTCTTAGTGGAGGTTTCCTTCAAAGTCACAATGAATATGTTTTTTTTCTTTCTTTTTAGGAGATTGTGTTTTTCCTCCGTTGTTTTTATCATTAATCATCATATTGATTAACTTATTGCGCTCTTTTTTAATGGTTTTACGCAATTCTAAATCTTTTTCTAGATCAAAATAAACTACGCCTTCAATTAATGTTTTTTCTGCTTTAGCATATACTGACATAGGGTGGTTATTCCATAAAACAACATCAGCATCTTTACCTACTTTTATGCTCCCTATTTTTTTATTTAAGTGTAATAGTTTAGCTGGGTTAAGTGTAACAAATTTCCAAGCTTCTTCCTCAGATACATTACCATATTTAACAGCTTTTGCAGCTTCTTGGTTTAATCGCCTGCTCATTTCAGCATCATCAGAATTAAATGCTACTGTAATTCCTGCGTTGTGCATAATGGCTCCGTTATGCGGAATAGCGTCATTCACTTCAAATTTATACGCCCACCAATCAGAGAAAGTTGATCCGCCAACTCCATGTTTTTTCATCTTGTCGGCTATTTTGTATCCTTCTAAAATGTGTGTAAATGTGTTTATGTTAAAGTTGAATTGTTCAGCCACTCTCATTAACATCGTTATTTCACCTTGTTGATACGAATGACAAGAAATAAAACGCTCCTTATTGATGATTTCTAATAGTGTTTCTAACTCTATGTCTTTTCTATACGGTTGTCCGCTTTTTTTCTTCACTTCATATTCTTTGGCTCTAGTGAAATAGTCGATATAAACTTGTTCAACTCCCATACGCGTTTGCGGGAAGCGTACTCGTTCTTGATCTCCCCAATTACTTTGTTTAACATTTTCTCCTAATGCAAACTTGATAAATTTTGGTGCATTCGGAATTAACATTTCCTCTGGAGTAGTTCCCCATTTTAATTTCACTAATGCTGAGCGGCCACCTATTGGATTGGCAGAACCATGTAAAATCTGAATTGTTGTAACTCCACCTGCTAAATTTCGGTAAATATTAATATCATTTGAATTAACTACATCTCCAATAGAAACTTCTGCAGAAGAGTTATGACCGCTTTCATTTACAGCAGAGGTAGCAATATGTGCATGTTCATCAACAATACCTGCTGTTAAGTGTTTTCCTGTTCCGTTAATAACTTTTGCTCCATTAGCATTTAATTTAGTGCCAATTTTTGCAATTTTTCCGTTTTTAATAAGTACATCAGTATTGCTTAAAATACCATTAGTTTCGTTAGTCCAAACCGTAACATTTTTAAATAAAATTGTTTCTTGTTGTGGTATTTTTTTAAACCCATAAGGCATATTAGGGTAGTTAAGGTCAACTAATTTTGGACGACTATCTTTTACCTCTTTCTTTACCTCTTTCTTATCTCCTAAGGGGTTGTAGTTGGCAATAAATTGTTTTTGTAATCCATTAGCGTCAATAATTTTACCTTTAAGAGCAGATTTTGCATTATCAACCCTTGCTATTAATCTGTTATAAGTACTTTTTTCATGATTTTTAAAATGAATATTCAGCCAATTGTTAGTATAGCTTAATTTGCTAGTTAGTGTTATAGTGTCTTGTTTTATTTCTATTGTTGGCTTTTTAAGTTCTCCTTTTATAGTAATGTTATATTCTTTTCCCTCTAGAGCTAAGTTATAATTTCCTCTGACATCTATTTTGGATCTATCTTCAAAAACAGTTGGTTTTCCCATAACCCAATGCTCGTAAAGAGTTGTTTTTTTATCAAAAATATTCCCGGAGCTAATCATGAAATTAGCATAGCTCCCTTTTTGTAAGTTTCCCACTTTTTCGTTGTCTACTATTTTTGCAGGAGTGGTTGTTAAAGCGGCAAGTGCATCAGATTCAGGTAAACCATGTTGAATAGCTTTTTGTAACATTTTATTAAAATCACCAATAGATTTTAGCTTATGAGTAGTCAAGGCAAACGAAATGTTATTGTCTGAAAATTGTTTCGGATTACTTGGAGCTAAATTCCAATGCTTCATATCTTCTAAACTGATTTTAGAAGCTAAAAAGGGATCGGTTACGTCATACGCTTTTGGGAAATTGATGGGTAGGATATAAGTAGTGTTGGTCGCTTTTATTTGATCTATATGTTCGTATTCGTCACCACCACCAAGGATGGTGTATTGTAGTTGAGTATCTTTACTGAGGTTATTTACTCGTAAATCATTTAACCAGCTTCCAGCATTGAAAATAGCTGTTAACTTCTTATTTTTATTGTACGCTTTTAAGCTTAAATCATGTTTTTTTATATGACCTTGTTCATAGTAATTGGCGTCATATGCTACCTGACGTAGTAAAGCAATACTCCCCATTAATGAAGTTGGGTATTTCTGAGCAGACAACTTACTTTTCTCAAATGAAAAATATTGAGCAGATTGATGGTTAAGTATTTGATTCGTTACATCTCCTTTTTGATTTAAGGCAACTAGTATTCCAGTTCCTCTCGCAATACCATCATGTTGATGTGTGTTTACTACACCAAAACCAGCTTTTAATAGTTCTTTAGCTTTTTTAGAATCGTAAGTAAAGAAATCTTTAGAATTTGTTTCTGGACGGATATGGTCGTTCCAATAATGCCCTTTTCTATTGGCGCTGTATTGAGGTTTAGAATTATGATTGTGTTTTCTTTTAGGGGCTTCTATCCCAAAATCACTATATACATCTATAAAGGATGGGTATATATAATTACCTTCTAAATTAATAGTTTGTGTGTTTTTTGGAATGCTAATAGCTCTTCCTACAGCAACCACTCTATCATCTTCTATAAGTAGAGAAGCCTTTTTTAAAATAGTAGTAGGGTTGACATAAATGGTAGCATTGGTAAAGACAATACTATTAGATTGTGGTGTTTTCACACCATTGTTTTTAGGATGGTATTCTTGAGAAAACACACTAAATGTGAATAAGAATACTAGTAAGGTTAGTTTGTAGTTCATTTTAGCTTAAAATCTTAAGGTTTAAAGATAAGTAAGCTTAGTGAATCAACCTAAGTTAAAATGCGAATTTAACACTATTGTTTTATAGGAATATGCACATTAAAAAATCCTTTTTTTAATAGAATTTTATTCGTAGAGATTTCAGAAAAACGTAAATATCGCTTTCAAAGTAAAAGGAGTGCTCTATATATTTAATAATTATTTGATTGTAACAATATCATCAATATAATATAAGTAAGTTACATAGTACACATAACGGGTGAAAATTATAAATCGTGTTTAAGCTCATAATTAACAATCAGAGCAACAACATAACTATAACTTTTAATCCCTTTTTGTTGGTTGTTGCTTTTTAGAAATAGGTCATACCCATACTTTAAAATAACTTCCATTGGGTTTTGATAACTATTCAAGAAATCCTGACTTTCCTGAAAATCTTTTCGAACACCTAAATTTAATTGTTGAAGTAAATACTCATATTTGTTTTCATCTCTTCTGTAAACTTCATTTAAACAATAGCGTACAGCGAACGTTGTCCCAGCATAATTAAAATACACATCAGGGTTTTCCATACAGGCTAAATAGCCAATGAAATTAGTTTCATTTTCAGCTGCATATCCTATTTGATGTGCTTCTTCATGACAGCTTACCAACGGAAAATGATATTTAGGAATTAAGTAATTCACTTGTGCCTCATTAGTGAAGGGGTTTAAATAGCCACTGTAACCTGAGTAGGTAAGAGGTAAAGACCATATAGACTTTTTAATACTTCTGGGAGTGTACTCAAAAGCCGGGTGCTTTTTTTGTAGCTGTAAATAACCATCAGTAGTTTTTTCAAATATTTGAGAATTATTGTATGGTATTACTGTTTTGGTTGAATCGTTTAGAGCAATTTTTAAATGAATGTTATTTACAGTATTGATCAGTTTTTCAGTTACTTGTACAAGCTGCTCTGTTGTATATTCTTTCTCTAAATTGAGCGTTTTATACAATGGGTTTCTTGAATAATTCATTCCCCATAAAAAATGAAATAAAAAATAGAGAACGGAAAGGAAAGAAAAAATATTAAGAAATGTTTGTTTTGGGGTTTTGTAAAAACTGCTCCAATTCTTAAAAAACCATCTGATTAAAAAAAGAGCTAAACCGATATATAATAGATCTCCAACAGAAAATGGGATCCACCCAAGTAGGTATCGTGAAATTTTTGATGTAAAAAGATACAGACCATTACTGTAATAAGTGTCAATAAAATCAGGAAAACGGCTTAGTATTTTAACGAACAGTATTTGTAAAGGAAATAATACCGCTAAAAGGAGTTTTCTGTTTTTAAGTATATCCAAAGTAAACGCTTTTCTATTATGATTAGTTTGATTGAAATTATAAAATTAATGAAATTAAATAAATCACGAATCATCTGAATATAGAAATTGAGTAAAAACTCACTATCTTTGGCGCATATAAAAACAGGATATAATGAATCAAGAAATAAGAGAGTTAGAACCAAAGGTTTTATGGAATAAATTTGCTGATTTAAACGCAGTACCTCGTCCGTCTAAAAAGGAAGAGCGTGTAATAGCGTTTATGAAAAAATTTAGTGAGGATTTAGGGTTAGAAACTGTAATTGATGCTGTTGGAAATGTAATAGTAAGAAAGCCAGCTACTCCAGGAATGGAAGATAGAAAAATGGTGGTTTTACAGTCGCATTTAGATATGGTACATCAAAAAAATGCAGATGTTAACTTTGATTTTGATACGCAAGGGATAGAAATGTATGTTGATGGTGATTGGGTACGTGCTAAAGGAACTACTCTTGGTGCAGATAATGGTTTAGGGGTTGCTACAATCATGGCTGTTTTGGAATCTACAACAATTCAGCATCCTGCATTGGAAGCACTGTTTACTATTGATGAGGAAACTGGAATGGGTGGAGCTTTCGGTTTAAAAGGAGGATTACTTAACGGTGACATTCTTTTAAATTTAGATACTGAAGAAGATGATGAAATAGGTGTAGGTTGTGCCGGTGGTATTGATATTACTGCTACAAAATCATATACTGAAGAAGCTACTCCAGAAGGAACACTAGGATATACTATTGAGATAAAAGGATTAAATGGTGGGCATTCAGGAATGGATATCATTAAAGGTTTAGGGAATGCTAATGTATTCATGAATCGTTTGTTGTTTAAAGGATATGAAAAATTCGGATTGCGTGTGTCTTCTATAAAAGGAGGTAGTTTACGTAATGCAATACCTAGAGAAAGTTTTGCAACTATAGTTGTAGATAAAATTAATGCAGTTTCTTTTGAGCAAGAAGTAAGTGCTGAGGTTGCTAAAATAAAAGCTGAGTATGCAAGTTTAGAAGCAGATTTAGAAGTTAATATTACCGCTACTGAATTACCTGTAAAAGTAATGGAATTAGGAGCTCAGGAAAATGCAATTAAGTCTATTTATGCTGCTTTAAACGGAGTACACAGAATGAGTCCGGATATTGAAGGTTTAGTTGAAACCTCTAATAACATTGCTAAAATTATTATTGCTGACGGAGAAGCTACAGTAATGTGTTTAACACGTTCATCAGTAGATTCTAACAAAGATGATTTAGCAAATAAATTGACTTCTTGTTTTGAGTTAGGTGGTTTTGACGTTAAATTATCAGGATCTTACCCAGGATGGACTCCTAATATGAATTCTTCAATTGTAAAGTTGACTGCTGAAATTTATAAAAAAATCAATGGAGAAGAAGCTAATGTTGCTGCTTGTCACGCTGGATTAGAATGTGGTATTTTAGGGACTCATTATCCAGAAATGGAAATGGTTTCTTTCGGGCCAACTATTAAAGGAGCACACTCTCCTGATGAAAGAGCATGTATTTCTTCTGCACAAAAATATTGGAATTTCTTTTTAGAAGTTTTAAAAGAAACTCCTAAGAAATAGTAACTGTTGTCATGTTGAATTTATTTTCAACACCTCAATAGGGTTTAATCTCATTAAAAAAAGCCTCGAAGTAATTCGAGGCTTTTTTGTGTTTAATATTGAATTTAAAAATATCACTTTTGGTAGTGTACAAGATTTTCTCTAGCAGATTCCATGATAGCGTTACTCCACTTTGAGTGAAATTATTTGAAATGAAATGAAAAATGATTTTATATCGAGAAGTATTAGTTCTCGATACTCCCGATAGTTCCCGGAATTCAAAACGTTTTACTACATAAAAAAAGCCACTCAAATGAGTGGCTTTTTTATAGATGTGTATTTGATTATTAGTTTCCTGCTTTTACAAGTTCAACATCAAATATTAATATAGCGTTTGGAGGAATCGCTCCACCAGCACCTCTTTCACCATAACCTAAATATGGAGGTATTACTAAACGAGCTTTTTCACCTTCTTTTAATAACATAATTCCTTCATCCCATCCAGGAATAACTCTTCCTGTACCTATTGGGAAAGAAATTGGTTTACCTCTGTCTACAGAAGAATCAAACTTAGTTCCATCTACTAACATACCAGTATAATGAACCTGTACGTTATCTCCTCTTTTTGCTGCTTTTCCTTCAGCATTAGCTTGAGTAATTTTATAACGTAATCCCGTTGCTGTTTTTTCATATCCTTTTGCAACTTCGTCAATAGTCTTGTTCATTTCAGCTTTTGCTTTTTCTTGTGCTTCTTTTTCAGCAGCAAAATGACTGTTGAATAATTTAGCAGCATCAAATTTCTTTGCAGCGCTTCCTTTTCTGATAATTTTAACCGATTGGATAGTATCGTTTCCTGCAATTGCATTAACAATATCCTGCCCAACAACTACATGTCCGAAAACAGAATGTTTGTTGTTTAAGTGTGGAGTAGCTTTATGAGTGATAAAAAACTGACTTCCGTTAGTTTTAGGACCAGCATTAGCCATTGATAAAATACCAGGCTTGTCATGAACTAAACTTGGATCAAATTCATCTTTAAATTTGTATCCAGGATCACCACTTCCAGTACCTAATGGGCAACCACCTTGTATCATGAAATCAGGTATAACTCTATGGAATTTTAATCCATCGTAATACATTTTCCCTTTATAATCGTCAGAAACCATTGTGTTTGTTCCTTCAGCTAAAGAAACAAAGTTAGCAACTGTAATAGGTGTTTTTTCGTATTCTAACTGACAAACAATTTTTCCTTTGTTAGTATTGAATTCAGCATACATTCCATCTCCTAAATCAGGATATTGTCCGTTACATGCTGTTGCAGCAAAAAATAATGATAAAAATAGTAATTTCATGATATTGATTATTTATTTAGTGTTCTGTTTAATGATTCTTTAGTTACAAGTTCCTTTAATGTTACGGTACATATAATAGGCAGGTTGGCTTTTATTTTTTGCCCATCACCTCTATATCCGTAAGCTAGTTGTGAAGGGAAAATAAACTTTATTTCTTCTCCTACCTTAATTAATTTTAAGCCTTGGCGAAAACCTTCAATGATTTTACTTTCCTGGTCGATAAAGTATCTTTTGTATCCAATTTCTGAAGTAGTATAAATTGTGTTGTTGTGTATATCTGTAACTGAATATGTATACAATAACCCATCTCCATAACGAGGTCTGTAAGTGTTGACAGAATCTTTTTTGATGTAACAATACTTAAATCCTTTATTAGAATTTAAGTAAGTATTTGTTGAGTCGTTGTTTATGTATGATGTTATGGCATCATTCTCCAATTGTAGAATTTTTTTAGTACGATCAATAGAGGTTTGCATAGAAACCCCAGATTTAACAGTGACTGCTTTTCTAGGTTGAGGTTCTTTACAGGCTACTATACTTAACATTAATAGTAATAGGGTTAGGAATCTCATTAGCTTAGTTCTTTTTTATAGTTTGGTAATATACTAATAAATTTATCAACTGTTTCTTCTAAGGTAAGCTTACTAGCTCCTCCAGCAGCATTTGTGTGTCCACCACCATTAAAGTGTGCTCTTGAAAATTCATTTACAGAAAAGTCTCCTTTTGATCGTAATGATATTTTTATCAATTTACTGTTTTGATCTTCTTTAAATATAGCTGCTAATTTTATTCCTTGTAATGATAGTGCATAATTAACAACTCCTTCAGTATCTCCTTTTTTAGCATTGAATTCATTTTGTTCATCCGCAGATAAGCTAATGTATGCTGTGTTTAATTCAGGAATAACTTTAAGGTTAGTCAATGACTTTCCTAAAAGTTGTAGCCTATTATAGGAGTTACTATCATATACATTCTGATGAATTTTTGCATTATCGATTCCTAAGTCAATTAAATTAGCAATTACTCTATGTGTTGTGCTAGTTGTTGAACGGAATCTAAATGAACCAGTATCAGTCATAATTCCAGTATAAATACAGTTTGCAATATCAGTATCTATTGTGTTTATATCTCCTAAGGCGTCAATAAAATGATACACCATTTGACAAGTAGAACATATTGAGGTATCTGAATATGTTACTTCCGCATAATCATCAGGTTGTTGATGATGGTCTATCATAATAAATTTTGCAGAAGCATTACTTAATGCTTCTTGCATGTCACCTGTTCTATGTAGGGCATTGAAGTCTAATGTGAAAATTAAATCAGCAGTATTAATTATGGTATTAGCATCTTCTTTGTTCGCATCATATAATATGATGTGTTCACTTTTTGGTAACCATTTTAGGAAAAAAGGAAAATCATCAGGAACAATTACTGTTGCATTTTTTCCTTGTTTCTTCAAATACAGGTATAGTGCCAATGATGAACCAATAGCATCTCCATCAGGTCCTTTATGACAAGTAATTACAATGTTTTCAGACGATTGTAATAAAGTTCTAGTTTTTTTTATATCTTTTCCCTTCATAATTAATGCGAATATAAGTATTCGGAAAAAATTATGGCATAGTTTATGCCTTAAATGCTATAACGAAGGGTGTCGTTTTGATGATTTCTTAACAAATGTCTTTGATGTTGTTGTAAAATTATTAATTTCGCACCGAATTAAATAAAACCCTTAAAATAATTCAAAATGAAAAAACAATACATTTTAAAAACTATTCTATTAATGGTAGTGTCTGTTTCTTTGTCTTTTGCACAAGGAAGTGATCAAGCTTGGCCAGAAATGGTGAAAGTAGAATCAGGAACGTTCATGTTTGGTGCAAATAAAAAAGACATGCAAGCAGAGAAGGACGAAAAGCCTCAACGTAAAGTTTCTGTTAAAGAATTTTACATGAGTAAATTCGAAGTTACTGTTTGGGAATGGAAAGAATATACAAAGGCAAATAAATTGAAAATGCCTAAAGAGCAAGCTTGGGGATGGAATAATGATTTTCCTATCACAAATATAACTTGGGAGCAAGCAGTTGATTTTTGCAACTGGTTAAGTGAAAAACAAGGGTATGATAAAGCATATTCTAAAGTGGGACCACGTTATGTGTGTGACTTTAATTCTAACGGATTCAGATTACCCACTGAAGCTGAATGGGAATTTGCTGCACATGGAGGAAGAAAAGGAAAAGGATACAAATATGTTGGAGCTAACGATTTAGAGTTAATTTCATGGAATGTTGAAAATAGTGAAGCTAGACCACATGCTTACGGATCAAAATACGCTAACGAATTGGGTATTTTTGATATGAATGGTAACGTATGGGAATGGTGTTGGGATTTCTATGATGAAAACCATAATAAGGCCGTTAAGGCTGGAATGGTTCAAGATCCTAATAATAGAGGACCTAGAAGAGGAGAGAAGCGTATTGTAAAAGGAGGTTCATGGGATAGTAAAGCATCTTTCTGTAGAATTTCAAACAAAGTTTCTACTTTACCAGGAAATACATATGAGTTTTACGGATTACGTATTGTACAAACAAAACGTTTCTAGTAATCTATCAATCTATAAGAAATAATTAAAAGAGCAGTTTTTACTGCTCTTTTTCTTTTTGGTGAAAACATGTTTGTAGATATAAGTAAAATACCTACTTTTGCACAAAAATTTAAAAATAATAAAGATGGCAACGAATAGAACATTTACTATGATTAAGCCTGATGGAGTTGAAAACGGACACATCGGAGGAATTTTAGGGAAAATTAATTCTGCAGGA
>Ga0209291_1002607_pt1 | contig 14371 bp, 13 predicted proteins | sample GOMGulsemesocosm_FD_184633 | JGI IMG/M metagenome (GOLD analysis project Ga0209291, IMG submission 184633) | Methane-oxidizing microbial communities from mesocosms in the Gulf of Mexico - GOM9B Gulf of Mexico (SPAdes) (version 2) | ecosystem: Environmental > Aquatic > Marine > Cold seeps...
AATCCTCAGCTGAGCCAATTGAAGTGCATAGCCATTTGAGTTTTGATCAAAATACCAGAGTCGATGTTAGTGTTAGCATTGAAAATGCCGTCACCTTTATACAGCCTTAATATAACTATTTGTTTTAGTATGTTATAAATGACCTTATAAGCGGTTTAATCACGGAGCAATATCATGGCAAGAGAGCAATCTGGCATCTCAGCAGAAGGCAATCTACATGGGCAATATTTGTTATTTGATTGCCAAGAGGGCAATGAAGCCGCTATTCGCAATCAATTACAAGAAATTAGTCATTATCTCGATGAAATGGCTGAATTATATAGTGACGTTGCTTTCTCCGCCTTTATTGCAATTGGCGCGAGCTATTGGGATTTACTCTATCCACAATCGCGACCAGCACTGTTACGGCCTTTTCCTTCCTTAGAGCAAGACGATCGCCATGCGCCATCACTTCCTTATGATCTTTTTGTTCATTTGCGCAGTGATCGTGCCGATATCAACTACATGGTAAGCAATGAAGTGTGTCTAATGCTTGAAGATTTAGCGAGCCTCGCCCACGAGGTGAAAAGCTTTCGTTATCTTGATAATCGAGATCTGACAGGTTTTGTTGATGGCACTGAAAATCCTAAAGGTTTACACCGTCAAGAAGTGGCATTGGTTGGTGATGAAGACAATGATTTTCGTGGCGGAAGTTATATCCACATTCAGCGTTATCGCCACAATTTACGCAAATGGAACAAGCTAAAACAGAAACAGCAAGAAGATATTGTTGGGCGCACTAAGCAAGATAATCATGAGTACTCATCGTTCAACAAGCCTAAAACTTCTCATATTCGCCGTTCAGGCTTAAAAGATGAACAAGGTAATCCTATTGAAATATTAAGGCAGTCGATGCCTTATGGTGATATGCAGGAGCAAGGGTTATTTTTTATTTCTTGTTGTCGCACGCCACTAAATTTTGAGTTGATGCTACGTAGTATGATCGTTGGCGATAATAAAGGGCATTATGATCATCTGCTCGATTATACTCAAGCGGTAACCGGTGCTGCTTTTTTTGCCCCATCGTTACGATTCTTTGCAGCGAACGGTCAGTAGGACACACGAGGAGGCAACATCGAAAAATGTTGCCTAAGGGTTATTATTAGCGGTTAAAGGCTAACGTTGAAGAGTTCTTTGACGATATTGAACGTGGTATCAATATTCCTTCGCCTCATTGTGACGTTTCTTTGCAGCGAACGGTCAGTAGGACACACGAGGAGGCAACATCGAAAAATGTTGCCTAAGGGTTATTATTAGCGGTTAAAGGCTAACGTTGAAGAGTTCTTTAATAGTATTTAACGTGGTATCAATATCGCTCACTTGAGCTGGTGCGATAAAGATGGTGTCATCGCCAGCAATGGTGCCTAGAATGCCTTCGGCTTTACCTATGGAGTCTAGCAAGCGCGCAATGAGCTGTGCTGCACCTGGACTTGTTCTAATCACAATCATGCTATCGTTATGGTCGAGATCGATCACCAGATTTTTTAGCGGGCTGCTCGTTGTTGGCACGCCAAGCTCAGCTGGAAGGCAGTAAACCATTTCCTGTTTGGCATTACGGGTGCGAACGGCACCAAATTTACTCAACATACGAGAAACTTTAGATTGGTTAATGTTTTCAAAACCGATGTTTTGCAACGCCACGACTATATCGCCTTGAGAGCCAAAATGCTCTTCTTTTAATAAGTCTTTAAACGCTTTAACTAATAAGTCTTGTTTTTCAGAGTTTCTCATTTCTATCCGTTATTTTTGTTATATAGATGTATTTCGTATGCATAATTACTGAATAAAAAGTTAGTTATACTCAATAATTATTTATATTAATGCATAAACAGCATGAGCTTAACATAGTTTTGCGTAATTGTGGCGCTTAGATCTACGTTTTTTGAGTTGGCGCAACCCGCTAATGTCCTAATAGTTTAATACGTAGTCTACGCATCCTCTATGGCTGGTGAATAAACTAGGGTATACTTCTTGCGAAATTTTGGGACAGCGGCTTTAGTCGGATAGTATTTTTTCGATACACCGAGTAAAGTGTGCGACCATTAATATTATTTGTTTATCTCTAAGGGAGAATGTTATGAAAGTTGCAGTATTAGGCGCAGCTGGCGGTATCGGCCAAGCACTAGGTTTATTATTAAAGACTCAACTACCTGCAGGTAGCGAATTATCATTATATGATATCGCACCAGTTACTCCAGGTGTTGCTGCAGATCTTAGCCACATCCCAACAGATGTTAAAGTAACTGGCTTTGCTGGCGATAATTCTGCAGCTGCACTTGAAGGTGCTGACGTGGTTCTTATTTCTGCTGGTGTTGCTCGTAAGCCAGGTATGGATCGTTCAGATCTTTTCAACATCAACGCCGGTATCGTTAAGAACCTAGTAAGCGTATGTGCTGATACTTGTCCAAAAGCACTTATCGGTATTATTACTAACCCTGTAAACACGACTGTTGCTATCGCTGCTGAAGTCCTAAAAGAGAAGGGTGTTTATGACCCAGCTCGTTTATTCGGTGTTACTACGCTTGATGTTATCCGCGCGAACACGTTCGTTGCTGAAGCTAAAGGCTTAAACCCAGCTGAGCTAAACGTTCCAGTTATTGGTGGTCACTCTGGCGTTACAATCTTGCCATTACTTTCTCAGTCTGGTGCTACTTTCACTGCTGAAGAAACTGCTGCCCTTACTACACGTATCCAAAACGCTGGTACTGAAGTTGTTGAAGCTAAAGCGGGTGGCGGTAGTGCTACTCTTTCAATGGGTCAAGCGGCTGCTAAATTCGGTCTTTCACTTGTTGCTGCACTTAACGGTGAAGAAAACGTTGTTGAATGTACTTATGTTGAAGGCCCTGGCGATAAAGCTCGTTTCTTCGCACAGCCTGTTCTTCTTGGTAAGAACGGCGTAGAAAAAGTATTAGGTTACGGCGACCTAACTGATTTTGAAGCGGATGCTCTAAACAGCGCACTTGATACACTTAAAGGTGATATCACGCTGGGTGAAGAGTTCATCACTGCAAAATAATGATTAGCTGGCAATACGCCAGCTAATACCAATTCTATTAACTTAATGTAATTGGTATAGGTCATAAAAAAAGCCACAACAGCGATGTTGTGGCTTTTTTGTTATCTGTCATATGCTCTATTTCACTTCCCGCCATGAAATGACTCTGTCATTACCACGGTACCGACCGAATATAGCCGTTGCCATCGGCGAGGTTTCTGCCGTCGCAGAATTATCATCCCAATCGAAACGCAGCCAACTCGGCATCGGGTAGGTGAGTTCTCTACTGCCAATGTTACCGGCGCCAGGCGCTTGTAAAATTAGCCTTCCTAGCCCCGACATTGCCACTTTGCTGTCGTTATATCCCGCGAGGTTACCCAGAGACGGTGAGAACGTTAACTGGCTCGCCGAATAGGTAAAACAGCTCTCTTCGCTATTGGTGGTAAATCTGCCGTCTTGATAATGCTGTAAGGTAAGTGGCATCATTAAGTCGTTCGTTTCAGGGCCATAACTTGACGTTAACCGTGCGCGGCCATAACGAACGTTTATGTTACTTGGCGATATCGTCGGTAATGTATTGGCCGTAATACCATCACTATCGGTCACTGAGGCAACGGTGATATCGATATCGCTATCAAATGGGTTAATCTGGCTGTTGTCGTCTCGTACATAACTAAAGTTATCTTGCGGATTTAGGCGGTATAATAGTGGAATAACATCGATAGCTGAGTCTAATGTCACATCCGATAATGTGCTGCTAAGGGTTAATAGGGTGCTGGTATCAGCGCCAAATTGGCTAGTGTCTGAAGTTGGCGGCGTCAATACAATATCGCTAACCGCTAGCTTGTTGAAGGTCTCGATATAGTTATAGGTTGTGTCACCTTGCAAGTTTTGTGGTGTCACACTAAGAATTGGCTCATTACCCAATAAATAATTGATCGCGCCTTTAGTATCGCTACTATCGCGTTGCCCGGTATAGACAAAATCTTGTCCACATAAACTGGTTAATGCACCAGTGTTGGTCACTTCAACCAACAAATGATCGGGGGAAAAATGATTAAGCGCAGTATCGACACTATTAACGGTTAGGCCAACGCCGCCATAATCTTGATCGGTTACGCTTAGGGTTAATGCCCCAACTTCTAAATAACGGGCATTTGTTGTGGCTACTTCACCGGCGATAAAGGACTCAGAAATTACGCTATAACCGAGCCCAGTGGTCGATTGAGCACTTTGACTACTACTGTAGAAAAAGTCTGCGTCAACGCTACCAACGGCCGTTGGCGCTGTGCGTTGGGCACGAAGTGTTGCGGTCGTTGATTGATATCCTGGCGTCACAATGCCTTGTTGATTAACGGCGGATATCGCCAGATCAAAATCATTGCCTGCAGGATGCGGATCTTGTTGATTGGTGGTTGTGATGTTAAATGCATAGGGGGCGACCCAAAATAGATTACTGCTGCCGAGCATCTCAATGCCACTGTCTTGATAACGTGCATGTAACTGTATTTGACCTGCATCTTGATATAGCGGTGTTGTCAGCGTTGCCATGCTATTGGTATCAAAGTTGAGTGATATATCGGTATAGCTGATTAAGTTGGCGGCAACATTTTTGGCGATGGCTTGGCCATCGACCATAAAATCAAGCGACGAGATAGTAGTCGGCGCGCTACTTTGCTGGGCTAATTCAATCGTGACATTACCGTTAAATAAGCCTTCACAAACGCCGTTATTATCTTTGACCGCTTGAACCTTAAGTTGTTGTGGAAACTCCGTGCCTGCCACTTGATTGGCGACAGTATCGATGCCTTGATACAGAAATTTAAAACCAGCTTGTGAAAACTCGGTTTCACAATCAACCGCTGTAACGCCGATATAACATCGTAAGGGCGCATCTGGTGACTTGCTACTGGCACTATACGTTGCAATCCCAGCCGTTGTTTGAGCATAGGTTAGATTAGTTGTTTGCTGGGTAAACACAATAGGATTAGCTTGTGACCAACCAGTTGCAGGTGACATCGTTATGCTAACTTGTTGTTGAAAACGTTGGCTGCAATCGGCATTGCTACAAGCAATTAATTGCATTGGCTCAGCTTCACACGTTAGCCCTTGATTGTCATTTAGCGCTAAACGATAGTGGTCGACAGCTTTAGGACAAGCCCCACGCGCACCTCCGTCCCAGTTAGTACCTGCTAGGTTGTTCGCATAGATAAGCTGAACATCATCCACGGTTAGCATTCGATCAAAAATTACGATTTCGTCAATCTGTCCATGAGCTGTTTCAAGCCTATCTGGTACCTCTAAATAGACATTATAATTGGAGCGACTGTCACCAAAATACAGCGATTGCAATGCGCCCATAGTTTGTTCTGTCACGCTAAAGTCAAGTGCGTCTGAAGTAAGATCTAGTGGCTGGCCATTGGCGGTTAGGCCAACGGTTTGATGTTCAAGATCCCAGCTCGCGGTGATATATACCCAGTCATTAGCATTGGTTAATATTGGCGCTGAATAAAAAACAAAATCGTTATCTAAGCTGTCTTCAAATGAAAATTCGAGTCGGCCATTTACTCCTCTGCGCAGGTGAAAGTAAAAGGTGGCGCTATTGCCGTCAAATAAAGTTTGCTGAGTACCGTTGTTAGAATTGGGTTGGTACCAAAAACCGATAGTGCCTTTATCTGTTGGTATTACCCCGCTATCGAGTCCGTAAAATTGATTAAGTAAGTTGTCTGACTCAAATTGTCCCGCACCACAGATTAAACCGTTGGAATTAGTAAATACATGACCAGTCGACGGGCCGTTAATATCAATATCGACTATTGAACCGTGATTATTATTTCCTGATTGATCGATAACTTCTTCGGGAGTACCCGACCAGCTCGACTCATCTAAGTGCCAATCGAGTAACGGCGCGGCATCAAAAGGTGGAAATAATTGGCTATTGGGAATGATTTGCCAACTACTCGCGGGCTCTTGCCATGACAGCTGAGCGACCGCATTACCAGTGTGCTCCATATATTCCATCCGCACTTCGTAGTACTGGCCTGCGACTAAGCTGATCAATCCACTATCAAGATTTTTAGCACCAAAGAGTCCCCAGTCCTCTATGACGAGGTTGCCATTGATCCATAATCGGACGCCATCATCGGTACGCGTTCTAAAGCGGTAATCACCGGATTGTGTGGCTAGGATGCTACCGGTCCAGCTTACCACGTAGCCATTGTTGTTAATGGCTGAATCTGGTGAACCACTACCCCAATTAAAGTTAACTTGATAATCAAGGCGAGTCATATCAGCAGGCCCTGTAGGAAACGTTTTTGTGTGCGGTGCGTTTTGATTCCAATAGGAGCCGAGCAATCCCTGAGTCACTTCTGGAATAGGCACCACGTCGGTCGAAAGTTGATCTTCGGGTATTATCTCAAAACTGCCACTACTAGGTCGCTGCCACAATAATTGCGCCACGGCGCCGCCACCACGTTCATAATATTCCATCCTGATTTGGTATTGCTCACCGGCAACTAAACTGATGGCATAGCTATCGTTATTCTTGGGAGCATAATCGGCCCAATCAATAATGATTTGTAATCCGTTAACCCACAGGCGTACACCATCATCGGTTCGCGTTCTAAAAATATAGTCACCGCTCTCTGGTGCTGTGACGCTGCCGAGCCAGCTGACGGCAAAATTATTCTGTCCGATATCTTGGTGCGGACTACCATTGCCCCAGCTAAAATCAACGGTTGCATCGACACGCTGATGGTCATATGCCCCTGTCGGGAAGGGGGGAGTCGGATTTCCTGCGTTATTGTGATTCCAATAGGTGCCGGTTAAGCCTTGGTCAGCCATCACGAGACTTGTATTGAACAATGTGAGTAAAAGTAACACGAGTGCGCGTAACAGATTGTGAGTTAATGACATCATATTAAATACTATCTCTTGCTTCGATCGCAACCCGGCGCTGGGTTATTATATCCCCAGCAGCACAGGTTGCCGTGCTTGTAATGCGATAATGACGATAGGCATAATCGATTTGGTTAACCGCAAAAGACTGGCAGCTCACTGACGCGCTACAACCAGAAAAAGCATTAATATTGGGTAGTGCGACAGGTTCGGTAATATCCGCTTGGCAATAATTAAGCACCGGTGCTGGGCCAAATAACTTTGACAACGTACGTTCATTGCTGCTGTTAGCCGCATGAAGGGCGCGAGAACCATAAACCTCATAGACAATAGAGCGACTGCCATCGGCATTGATTTGCACCATCGCGGCCCCAATTAGTGCCAACACGATAATGATAAACAACGCCATAATAAGCATGCTACCTTGTTGTTTATTCTTTAATTTTGGCTGTTTTTTAAGGGACATTGACAATGTGCACCTCGTGATAAATGTTTAGGGATTCGTCGTTATAAGTAAACGAAAAATTGAGCTGCACCACTGCATTTCTTAAGAGGCTATCTTGGTGATATTCAAAAGGAGTGCTGTTGCTTTGATTTGACGCCATCAGTACACCTTGCACTGGTGATTGCGGCGGAGACTCTTGCGTAGCACCAGGCCAATAATTACTATATCGAAAAACATTTGTACCATCAACACAATAGCTAATAGCGTTCTCAACGAGGTAATAGCGTGAAACAGGAGAGTGCTGAAAAAATGAACTGGCGACCGGTAGTGTCAGTTGTGAGGTGACAGCGTCGATCGCGATATTGCTCGACAGGCTAAATATCTTTCCGGTGTTGGCAATAACATTACCATAAACATCTTGTGGTGTTAGCGGATAGACAACGACTTTATTGCCGCTATTAATCGCCGGTGTAACAACAATAAAACTGTTCTCTTGCTCGGGGATCACTGGTAGCGAAATATAGGTCGAGCTACTCATTATTGGTACAAATTCAATACAGCTGCCGTCGGTACGAATACTATTTGGCAGGGCTTCGCGCAACTCTCGTGTCAGACGCTCAAGCAAGAAACGGCTATCACCCACTTGGCGATCACGATTGACGGTATCTTGATAAATATCGATACCAAACTTAACAAAACCTGTTAATCCGACGCTAACGATCCCGAGAATGATAATCACGGTGATTATCTCTATCAGCGTGAAACCTTTATGACGATTGAGTTTAGGGTATCGAGACATTAATAGTTACTCCGATAGCCAGCGAATGCGATAGTGTCATTATTTGGTGTCGTTACTTCGACTGTGATCAGCTTTGCGCCCCGTTGTGATAAATCACTACCATTATCGATACCGTCATAATTACCATCGTAGATAACGGTAATGTTAAGTAAGAAATTGGCATAATCTTGCGAGTACTGAGAGCCCGTAAACAAGCTGGCGCCGTCAATATCAAAGCCGTTGTAATCATCAACATCATCCCATAGGTCGCGACTGGCTTCTTCGGCATTTAGATTAGTAGAGCATGCAACGACGATTACGCCCATGTCACATGGTGATAGACCTAATGACGGATTAGAGTTTTCATCAAATGCCTTACCCTGAATTTCGTTCATTAGCGTATTGGCCAACTCTGTCGCTCGCAATTGAAAAATCGGATCAATACTGCGTTTGGCTTGCGGGTAAATTAACGTCAGCATCATCGACATCGCAATGGCGAAAACTAAAATACCAACAATGAGCTCGATAAGCGTAAAGCCTTTAGCGCGTTTAATGGCATTGTTAGGGTTATGATTCATGAATGAAACCTTCAGACTCGATGGTCAATGAAGTCGTATCTGAACCAACTACTGTAATGGTGCACCCACCATCGCAATCGCCGCCAATAGGACGACCGTCACGGTCAAAGCGCAGTTCTAACGTCGTTTTGCTGCCAATGGCGATGGTCACTTCACTGGCATCGATAGCGTTAACGATGTTAGTGATACCGCCACAAGTGTTAGTGGTGTTGTTGACCCGGCCAAACTCAAGCGCCGTGATAATGAAGTTGTGGCAAACGCCGTAATGATTGAGTGCTTTTAATTGGGTAAGGCGCAATTGACTAATTAATTGGTCGCGAACAGCAACGGAGCTTAATTCTGACTTAGAAAATAATTTCGGAAGTACGGTAACGGATAATACGCCAATGAGTAATATGACCATAATCAACTCGATCATGGTGAAAGCGTTCTGATGGCGCATGAGACTCCCCTAACGCGAATTGAATTCTATTGCTGATATGCAACATTAAATTTATCGGAATGAAATTAATATTATCGCGTTTTAGTGCTTAATAAGGTGGTACTTTTTCTCTAACCTAACAATAAATGATAATCCAAAGGCGATGACTCAGGCAATGCTTTTTTAGTCACAACGCGTAATTAATTGTGCCAGATTGAGCAAGAACTAACGGTGGATGTTTCTTAAGCAATCGGTGTTATCTATGTTATTGTTTTTAATCAACGAACTTTTTGTCATAAATTTACTAAAACACTCTGTTGTTGCTTGTTTAAAGCGGTAGTCATTGGTAGAGTTGACAGGTTTTCTTTTTCATAAATTCAACTTAGGCACTTTCGATGTTTAAAAAGCTACGTGGTTTATTTTCAAATGATCTTTCGATAGATCTAGGTACAGCAAATACCCTAATTTATGTCCGTGATCAGGGGATAGTGTTAGATGAGCCATCAGTAGTGGCGATCCAGGAAGATCGTGGTAACGGAACTCGCCGTGTCGCGGCCGTTGGTACGGATGCTAAGCGTATGCTTGGTCGTACGCCAGGAAATATTCAAGCAATTCGTCCAATGAAAGATGGTGTTATTGCCGATTTTCAAGTGACTGAAAAAATGCTGCAATACTTCATTAAGCAAGTTCACAATAACAATATATTACGACCAAGCCCGCGTGTGCTGGTTTGTGTACCTTGTGGTTCAACACAAGTTGAACGCCGTGCGATTAAAGAATCAGCAGAAGGCGCTGGTGCACGTGATGTCTATTTAATTGATGAGCCGATGGCCGCCGCTATTGGTGCCGGACTTCCTGTATCAGAAGCCACAGGTTCGATGGTTATCGATATTGGTGGTGGTACTACTGAAGTCGCGATTATCTCGCTAAACGGTGTTGTTTATTCTAGTTCGGTGCGTATCGGCGGTGATAAATTTGACGAAGCTATCTTAAATTATGTTCGTCGCAATTTTGGTAGCTTGATTGGTGAAGCGACTGCTGAGCGTATAAAACACGAGATTGGTAGCGCTTACCCTGGTGAAGAGTTGCTTGAGATCGAAGTTCGCGGCCGTAACTTAGCCGAAGGTGTACCTCGCAGTTTCACCCTAAACAGCAACGAAATCCTCGAAGCGCTGCAAGAACCTCTTTCTGGCATTGTTAGTGCTGTAATGACTGCCCTTGAGAAGTCACCGCCAGAGCTGGCCTCTGATATTTCTGAGCGCGGCATGGTATTAACCGGTGGCGGTGCATTATTACGTGACCTTGATCGATTGATCATGGAAGAAACGGGTATTCCAGTGGTTATTGCTGATGATCCGCTAACGTGTGTTGTACGTGGTGGTGGTAAAGCGTTAGAAATGATTGATATGCATGGCGGTGATATTTTTACTTATGTGTAAAAATTTAGCCGTTAAGAATTTTTGTTTGAGTTAGTGCCATGAATACCATTTTTTCACGGCGCTTTCCGACACGCTTAAAGTTACTTATTTTTGTGCTCATTTCAATAGTCGTGATCTTGAGCACCGAACGTATGTCGTCCTATCGAACATACCTTTCATCGCTAGTAAGTCCATTGCAGTTTGTCGTTGATACTCCTGTTGATATGCTTGATTCTGTCTCTGATAACGTCAAGTCACGCTCTACACTGATTGCCGAAAACCGGATGTTACGTCATCAAGGCTTAAAAGTAAGCGATAAACTGCTGACCTACGAACATCTTAAATTAGAGAATATTCGCTTACGTGCAATGCTAGGTTCGCCTGTTGAATATACTCAGCGTAAATTGATTGCGCGGGTACAATCGGTCGATTCGGATCCTTTTCGATTACAATTTGTGATTAATAAAGGACTAGAGCATGGCGTCTATGCCGGACAACCCGTAGTGGATGAATTTGGCGTAGTGGGTCAAGTGATTGCCGCAAATCAATATAATAGTCGAGTGTTGTTAATTACTGACAATAGCCACGCGATACCGTTGCAAATTCAACGCAATGATGTTCGTTTGATTGGCATCGGTAAAGGCGATATTCATCAATTTGAGTTGCAGTATGTGACTAAAAGTACTGATGTCAAAATTGGTGATTTGCTGGTGACGTCTGGCTTAGGGGGAATATTTCCAGAAGGCTATCCTGTGGCACGCGTCAGTGGCATTGAAAATCGTGGTAGTGAGATATATTCCAGCATCAAAGTGACCGCAATTGCCAAGTTAGACCGCGTTCGTTATGTCTTATTATTATGGCCAAGTAAGCCTATTGATATGCCTGAGCCCATCAAGGGGCAATGATGAAAAGTAATTCAATCATCTCAATTGTCGTCATTTGGCTCAGTATATTATGCGCTACGTTGTTACAGATTATGCCGATCCCAACAATTATGGATGCTTTTCGTCCCAATTGGATGTTGCTTGTGACGTTATATTGGTCGATAGCCTTGCCGCATCGGTTTAATTTAGGTAGTGCGTGGATAGTTGGAGTTTTACTTGATTTAGTGTGGGGAACTACGGTTGGACTTAATGGTTTAGCGTTCGTGTTAACCTGTACGTTAGTGGTAACTAACTTCCAAAAAATCCGTAGTTTTTCGATTGGTCATCAAGCCTTAATCATGACCGGTGTCAGTGCTGTTTATCAGTGTCTAAGCTATTTTTTTGAGTTGTGGCTCAATGATGTCATTATGCCTTCGGGTTATTACTTATCTTCGCTAATGACCTTAATCGCATGGTTTTGGTTGTTTTTAGTGTTACGTAAAGCGCGCCGTCATTGGCGTATTAACTAAAAGAGTCTCATGAATACTCCTAGCCAGCCAACAATTTATCTCGCCTCTAAGTCTCCTCGTCGTCAAGAATTACTAACGCAGCTGGCTATCCCATTTTCTTTGGTCGATATTGATGTTGAAGAAACGCCACAGGCGGATGAATCTGCATTCGCTTATGTTCAACGTTTGGCGATTGAAAAGTCGGTAGCAGGACTTAAAAAAATTACGGGCGATCAACCTGTACTTGGCAGCGACACAATCGTAGTCCTAGATGGTCGGATCATGGAAAAACCGCGTGACAAAGCAGATGCTATCGAAATGCTATTGGCGTTATCCAATCGCACTCACCAAGTGATGACGGCAATAGCATTAAGTAACAATGAACGAACATTAAGTGAAGTTGTCACAACTAATGTTACTTTTTGCCAAATAAGTGAACCACAAGCGAGCGCTTATTGGTACACTGGTGAACCAGCAGACAAAGCTGGTGGTTATGCTATTCAGGGACTGGCGGGCAAATTTGTTAAGAATCTTGAAGGGAGCTATTTCGCGGTGGTAGGTTTGCCATTGCTTGAGACGGCTAACTTGCTTAATGAAATATTGGCACCGCAACAATAAAGAGCAAAGATAATGTCAAATGATACAAAGAGTGTTGCAGCAGAGCTATTGATTAATGTTACTCCCAGTGAAACACGTGTTGCATTGGTGGAAGATGGAACCTTGCAAGAGGTTCATATTGAGCGCTTAGCCAAAAAAGGCATCGTCGGTAATATATATAAAGGGAAAATTAGCCGTGTACTACCGGGTATGCAGGCAGCATTTGTTGATATCGGTCTTGATAAGGCGGCATTCTTACACGCGTCTGATATTATCACCAGTAAATCTGACGACGATAATGGCTCGCATAAAGTACCTGATATTACCGAATTGGCCAAACAAGGGCAGTTTCTTACAGTACAGGTGATTAAAGATCCTATTAGTACCAAAGGTGCACGTTTAACCACTGATATAACTTTGCCTTCACGCTACCTTGTTTTTATGCCGGGCTCAAAGCATGTTGGCGTCTCTCAACGCATCGAAAATCCAGAAGATAGAAATAGACTTAAAGCCGTGGTGGGACAATATACCCACGAACATGGCAGTTACATTATTCGTACCGCCGCCGAAGGTATCGGTGAGCGTGCATTGGCACAAGATGCGGCATTCCTTAAGCGTCTTTGGGCTAAAATCCTTGAGCGTCGCCAGCGTGCTAAAAGCAGTACCATGTTGTACGAAGATTTAAGCTTGTCGTTACGCCTTTTGCGCGACTTTGTAGGTACCGATCTAGAGCGTATCCGAGTCGACTCAAAATTAACGTTCTCACTATTAAGTGATTTTACTCAAGAATTTGTACCTGAGCTGTTTAATAAGCTGGAGTATTATCCTGGCGAACGTCCAATCTTTGATTGCTATCAAGTTGAAAACGAAGTAAAACGTGCGCTTGAGCGTAAAGTAGAACTAAAGTCAGGTGGCTATCTGATCATTGATCAGACTGAAGCGATGACAACGGTTGATATTAATACCGGCGCATTTGTTGGTCATCGTAATCTTGAAGATACTATTTTCTCCACTAACTTAGAGGCCACTAAAGCCATCGCAAGGCAATTACGACTACGTAACCTTGGTGGCATTATTATTATCGACTTTATTGATATGGCACAGAGCGAGCACCGCACACGCGTCTTAAGTGCACTGGAGAGTGCGTTAGGGAAAGATAGAGTACGTACCAACGTTAGTGGATTTTCTTCGCTTGGGCTTGTTGAAATGACGCGTAAGCGCACCCGTGAAAGCCTTGAGCATGTGTTATGTCATGAATGCCCTAGCTGTAAGGGACGTGGTTCATTGAAAACCACTGAAAGCATCTGTTATGAAATATTTAGAGAAATTATTCGAGTGAACCGTGCTCATGCCGCCGATCGTTTTGTGATCTATGCGTCAGAGAAAGTCTGTAATGCGTTACTCAACGAAGAAACCGATTTTCTAGCAGAGCTCGAGCTATTTATTAATAAAGAAGTGAAGATTCAATCCGAGCCTCAATACAGTCATGAGAAATATGACGTGGTAATGATGTAGTGAACTTGTTAGTCCGTTGTTTCAAACGCTTTATCGCTAAGCTATGGCTTGGTGGTGTGGCGTTATTAATATTGATTGCACTATTTGTTAGCGCGATACGTGCGGCGCTGCCGCAATTTAATCAATATCAACAACAGTTTAGTCAGTACCTGATGGAAAATCATCAAGTACACTTTTCAATGGCACAAGTGCAAGCACATTGGCAAGATGGCGGTCCAACAGTCACGTTAACTCAACCGGTATTTTCTAACTTAGAGCGTTTTGGGGTCGAGTTTTCTGCCCAGAAACTCGCTTTTCAATTCAACATTAGCCAATC
>Ga0209291_1002610_pt1 | contig 14361 bp, 8 predicted proteins | sample GOMGulsemesocosm_FD_184633 | JGI IMG/M metagenome (GOLD analysis project Ga0209291, IMG submission 184633) | Methane-oxidizing microbial communities from mesocosms in the Gulf of Mexico - GOM9B Gulf of Mexico (SPAdes) (version 2) | ecosystem: Environmental > Aquatic > Marine > Cold seeps | place...
TCAACTGTTTTCCACCAATGGTAATACTACAAGAGATCTCCTCGTAATTTACATTAATCCTATTAGTCTAACTTCCCTACAAAAGTATTTCTGGTTATTTCCAATTTGCAAAAAGACTCTTAATTTGCGTATAACTTTTAGTTGATATCTTTAACTCTTTGATTTTGTTTTGTTTAATTGTTGGCAAGAAGTATGCATCCTAACTTGTAAGGCTAAACATTATTGGGGGCCTTATGAGAATTATAAGAGAGAAACCTTGTCAACGCCGTCACCATAGAGTGTCAGCGCCATTATACGTTAGTGTGAATCAGCAGCCTTTTATATTGGCAAAAGACTGGAGTTTGAGTGGTCTTTGTTTAGAAGAATATCAAGGAGCTGAAATTGCTGCGAATGAAGAAATTACCTTACAAATAGAACTGCCTTTTCAGGGCTTTCAAATATCATTTGATGTAAAAGCCAACGTTGTTAGAGTATCAAACGACGGCCAGTCACTGTTTGTTGAATTCATTGATTTACCCGAACGTTCTTTTGATCTGATGAATCACTTTGTAGATGATTTGGTCAGAGGTAAAATGTCGACCATTGACGATACCATCTGTCGTATAGATGTTCCTGTAACGCCTATTTCAACAAACCCAACGCCAAACCCTAAAGAGCAAGTCCCCGTAAACCGCTGGCCCATTAAATCTATTATCATGAGCACACTTTACATCGCTTTAGGGGTCTGTGTTTTTGTCTATATTAGTGTGATTTTTTACTCAAGTTATTTCACCTTGGAAGTGCCATATTCAGTGGTGTCGTCAAAGGTTCAAACGTTAAATATGCCCGCTGATGGTGTACTTAAACCGGTTAATTATGATGTTGGTTCACAACTAGAAAAAGGCGCCCCGCTTTTTCGTATCGAAAACCTCGCCTTGAGCACTAAAATTATGACCTTAGGTGTAAAAATTAAGAAAACGGAAGGTGAATTGCTTGAATACAAAGAAAAATATCGCATAGAAAATGAACGTATGAAGTTGTATCAAATTGTCAGTAAAACCGATACTCAAATATTAAAGGCGCAAGTGGCTTCTAAAAAACAAGCGTTGAAGTCTGCCGATGAAAATATGCTTAGAGTCTTTAAACTTAATAAAAACGCCGTAGTCAGTGCTAAAACACTTGATGAATCAAAGGATAGACAAAGTCTAGTATCGTTTGAGTTACAAGAGCTTGAAGCAAAATTATCACAAGCCATTGCCATGGAGTCGGTGTCAACCAGACGGCACTATAATCACAAAGAATTCTCTAGCGATCTGGATATTTCTGCAGTTGAGTTACAAACTCTGTATTTGCGCTTGCAGATAGAGAAACAACAGTTATCTGATCTAAACGCTAAACAAAATAGCCAAGTAGTCAGAGCTCCTTTTACCGGAAAAATAATGAATGTTTTCCATGCGTCAGAGTCAACGTTATCAAAAAATGAACCGATATTAGTTTTTGAAGAAACATCGGTGATCACAGTAACTGCCTATCTAGATCAAGAAGAAGTATTGGAAGTAGGCTTACAAGAGTTAGCCACCGTTTATGTACCAGCATTAGATCAACACTTTGATGCCATAATCACCAAAATTGATAGAAATTCAGCTTACATAAATAACAAAACGGCCAGATATACCTGGAAAGATAAAAAAGAGAAAACCGCGTTAGTTTCATTGGAAATATTTTCACAACAATATCTTGGTGAAATGCTCAGTGCGGGTTTACCTGCTGTAGTCATTTTTAACCGTCGTACTACCAGTAGTTTTCTCTCAAAAGCATTGAGTTTTTATCAGCAAAAACCAGATAACCGTCCTAAAGCAAGTACTCCAACCAGAGGTGCTTATGACTCAATTTAATCAATTACCAGAGGTTGATGACCCCACTCATTGGCCAAAAGGGCTTAAGAAGTGGACCCCCAAACATCTACTTAATATTACTTTATATTTTATGTGTTGTTTGTTGGCAATTTTAACCTTACCCAACAGCATTTGGGATAATGAAGTAAAAGAAGTGACTTTGATTATCGGCTCGTTAGGAATTTGGCGCTATGGCTGGTGGTTTACTCATGCGGTAAGAGCGATGATTTATGGTTATGTCGTTTATCCACGATTTAAAAAACAAGGACAAGAAATTTGGCAGCAAGGCTGGCGTCCACGCCATATGCATTTCATGATGACTACCTATATGGAACATCGAGATATTACTGAAAAAGTAATCCGTTCAATTTTGTTGGAAGTAAGAAATTCAACAGTGCCAGGCACCATTTGGTTAGGATCTTGTGTACGTTTTGATGAAGACATTATTTCAGATATGTTAAAAAGAGAAGCGCCAGATCTAGATATCACCTTAAGAATTATTCGCCAAAATGTCTCAGGTAAACGCGCTGCTATTGGCTTGGTCTTAAGAGCCATGTCACGCTTACCGATAGATAAAGATGATCTAGTGGTATTTATGGATGGTGATTTTATTCTTTCTGAAGGTGCCATCAGTCGTTGTATGCCGTTGTTCAAATTGTTTCCTGATCTACAAGCCTGTACCACTGATGAAGAAGTGATTTGCATCGGTCCACGTTGGATAGAAACTTGGTTGAAAATGCGTTTTTCTCAACGTCGTTTAGCCATGCAATCACATGCCTTATCAGGACGTGTGCTTACGTTAACAGGGCGAATGTCAGTGTTTCGCGCTAAAAATTTATTAAAACTAGAATTTATTCGTTTATTAGAAGCAGATCACTTAAGCCATTGGTTATGGGGCGATTTCAGATTTTTATCAGGTGATGACAAAAGTACTTGGTACTTTATGCTGAAAAATAAAGCGCATATGTTATATGTCCCCGATGCGCTGGGTTATACGGTGGAAGTGATAGAGGGCTCTGGTTTGGAGCGCATGGTACAAAATTTCCGTCGCTGGTCAGGAAACATGTTACGTAATGGGACTAGAGCCACCCAATTAGGACCAAGAAACATGCCGTTTTTTATTTGGTGGTGTTTAGTTGATCAAAAAATATCGATGTGGACTATGCTTGTTAGCCCCGTACTGGCGTTATGTGCCTCAATTTATCATGGCTTAACTTACTTAATTTCCTACATCATTTTTATAGCCATCAGCCGGATGTTTCTTTCTTTATTCTTGTTTCAATATTCAAGAAAAATTCAAATGAGTTACCCCTGTATTTTGTATTTTAATCAGCTAATTAATGCTGCGGTGAAAGTCTATTGTATTTTTCGCTTATCTAAACAGCGTTGGTCGAATCGCGGTGATCAAAAGTCTGATGTTGATGGCGGTTATTGGTTGGGGCTAGCGAGAAATGCTATGGCCAATTGGTGTACAACACTTGCGGTGGTTTTGTTATTTCTAGGGACTTTACAGTACGCAAGCTTTATTGAAGTACCTTCATTTTTGTTATTCGAACATGTTTTTGGAGCATTGTTATGAAAAATTATCCAATTGTATTATATGTCTCAAAATGTCGGGCGCTTGTGGCCTTAGAACGAAGACGCTACTTAGCAAAAACCATCGCTATTGGTTATAAAGGTTTGACCTATAGTTTGGTGATGTTAATGGTGTTCTTAGGTGGTTTATCTCCGGTATTATTTAACTATGTGGTTGACCCTTATAATGTAAATAATTTCTTTGATTTGGGCATGAATAAAGAAAAAATCAGCCTGAAAGCCCATTACCCTTTATGGAAAATTAGTAACTATCCAAAAGATACAGCGACCACCTTGATCTTGGGGGATAGCAGAGCACTGGCATTAAAAGACAAATATTGGCATCAACTTAAAGTCGATGAGGCCTATAACTTTGCTTATGGTGGTGCAACCATTCATGAAATCATTGATACCGTTGAATACCTTAAAGATTCTCCTGAAGTTAATACCCTCATTATCGGTATTCAATTGCGAAGTTTTTCGCCCTTATTTAAAAAAGGCTTAAATAGGGTGCCGGAAGCAATAGAACTTGTTAACGACCCGGTACAGTATTATGCCAATAATTTTGTCACTGATGTCAGTTGGCAACAGGTTGAAAAGCGTTATGCTCCACAAATTAAGCAGTTTAAGAATATTGCTGCAAATTTAGATTTCAGTCTGATATCGACAGCACACGCTAAAACAATCGTTGATAAGGACGCAAAAAATTTAGAGACATTATTAGACCCAGCTAATTGTACGGGTTGTATCTTGCCTAAGTTAACAACATCTCAACCAGGACCAATAGTGAGGGTCATCAAACAAAGACATGCGTTTGGTCTTGGAGGTTGGAGCCCGCTTTGGCCACAAATTTCAATGAACCGCCAATTACCACTGATTTTTTCTAATCAAGTTACAAAAAATGCTCAGTCAGATTGGCAGTCGTTCAGTTTTTCTCAACAATATTGGCGTGGTTTGGTGGACATTGCTCATTGGAGTAAACGTCAGAACATTAATTTAATCTTTTTTATTCCGCCGACCATTGTTGAAATGCAACAACAGATCACTAATTACGGTTATGCAGAAGATAACCAAGCATTAAGAATGGATTTGGCGCGCTTAGCACCGGTTGTTGATTTCGATTTTGATTCACCGCTGACTCGAAGTATTGATAACTTCAATGATGCTTATCATTTTAATTATAAAGTAGCGAAGATGGTTATTGGTGAATTAATACAGTTTATCGATACCACACCGGAAGCGAAAGCATTAGCTTTAAAGCGGCGTGAACAGATCACATGCCCAATAACTCAAAGCGAGCTAGTAAAAGAATTGACCAATGACAATGTCAATATGCGTGAAGGAAATTCATGCCGAATTTGGAGGGGACGTCATGAATAGAAACAAAGTTATACTCAGACGTTATAGTCTAATTATCAGTGTTTTATTGACTATTATCATTGTATTTGCCGTTTATTTTTCTTATCAAAAACATCTTGAAGATAGAGGTAAAAGTGCCCCGATGATCGCTGAGATTAAAGAGCAACTCGATCAAGCAAGGGCATTACAAAAACAAGGTAAATTACATGAGTCTGCGGAAATTTTTGAGCAGTTTGCGCTACAAGGCTATCCAGATGCGATGTTTTTCTTAGCGAAGTCTTATGAAAAAGGATGGGGAGTGGCGCCTGATTTGGAAAAGGCCAGAAGTTACTTATTAAATGCCGTGACTTATGACTTTAGTTATCGAGGGGAAAGCGCTTATCAGCTGGGTCGACTTTTTCAAAAATCTGCAGGTCCTAATTGCCATACCATCGCGGTTGATTGGTTTATCAAAGCATTAGAGTGGAATTATATTAAAGCATCGATGGCGCTAGGTACTCACTTTGAAAAAGGCTTGGGGGTTGAACAAAATTTTGATCGGGCGATTTATTACTATCAAATCGCAAGTAATGAAGGCATTGCGATTGCAGCATTGAAACATGCGCGACTTATTCTTTTGGGTAAATACGGCATTAGCAAAGATCCCGAGTTAGGTGAAGAATTAGTTGCTTTAGCTGTCGCGCAATTGACCGAAGAAGCACTGGCTGGCAAGGCAAGTTCGGCTAAAACCTTAGGTAGATTATACCGAGATGCTCAACTAATTAGCCCACCAAGTGAAATTGTCAGACAAGAAAAAACCATTAAGTGGTTTCGGTTAGCCAGTGATTTTGGCGATGCTGGCGCTATGCATGACTTAGGCCGCTATCTACTATTTATAGATGAAAATGTACATCATGAAGAGGCGCTGGTTTTATTAAACAAATCAGCCGAAAAAGGCCATGGTGGTGCGGCAACAGCGTTAGGCAGAATGCATTTAAAACAGCAGTATGGCTTGAAAGAAAAAGGCGCGGTTGCCTGGTTTGAAAAAGGTGTTAAAGCAGGTCATACCGGATCGTATAAAGAATTAGCGGTGTTATATTTCGAAGGAAAACTCATTGATAAGGATCTCAATAAAGCCATCATTTTAGTGCAAAAAGGCGCCAATAGAGGTGATGCCAGTTCAAAACGATTGTTAAATAAATTTTTAAAAAGACAAAAAAAAGAGCAAGAAAAACAACTTAAGCAAAAAGAGTTATATACAAAGAACACTGAAAAAAACAGTAAAAACAGTTAGATAGTTAACAGCAGTTAAAGCATTAGTAGTAGGGAGTCGATCATGGTTTTCAGTTCACTAGAGTTTATATACTTGTTTCTTATGCCAACATTATTGGTATTTATATTCTTACGTTATTTGGCGCTTGAGAAAGCGATCATATGGTGGTTAATCATTGCCTCGTTATTGTTTTATGCGTGGTGGAGCGTTTATTACCTGGTATTGTTGCTCGTTTCAGTAGTGGTTAACTTTGGTTTGCATAAACTTTTGCTACACAATCGTAGCCGTTTTATTTTGACTGTGGGTACAATTGCAAACTTAGCGACGTTAGCCTATTTCAAATATGCTGATTTTCTCATTGCTAATGTGAATAGCATTGCCGGTACTGAATTTCCGTTGTTACATGTTATTTTACCCTTAGCAATATCCTTTTTTACTTTTCAACAAATATCGTTTTTGTTTGATACTTATCATCAAAAGATAGCCGATTGTAATTTTGCTAAATATTGCTTATTTGTGGTTTTCTTCCCGCAATTAATTGCCGGCCCTATCGTTTTGCAAAAACATACCATCCCACAGTTTAACTTAGCGGTATTTAGAAAACCCTTGTTTATGAATTTAGCGGTTGGCGGAACACTCTTTGCCATTGGATTATTCAAAAAAATTGTCTTTGCAGACGGTATGGCGCCATATGCCAACGATGTTTTCAATCTAGCGCATTTAGGAAACTCGGTACCAACAGAAGCCGCTTGGTTAGGGATGTTTGCTTATACCTTCCAAATATATTTCGATTTTTCAGGTTATTGCGACATGGCATTAGGGCTTGCTCGGATGTTTGGCATTACCTTACCGATAAATTTTAATTCTCCTTATCAAGCACATAATATTGTTGATTTTTGGCGTCGCTGGCACATGACCTTGTCTGCCTTTTTAAGGGATTATTTATACATTCCCTTTGGTGGTAGCCGGTATGGCAAAGTACGCCAATATCAGGCGTTAATGTTAACTATGTTGTTAGGTGGGTTATGGCATGGCGCCAGTTGGAACTTTGTTTTCTGGGGATTTTTGCATGGCCTATATTTGGCGATAAATCATGGTTGGTCAGCACTGACAAAAGATTCACTTTTTGCTGAGTATATTCCAAGCGTAGTGATTAAAAGCCTATCACACTTAGTAACGCTGTTAGCGGTAATGTTTGCTTGGGTTTTCTTTAGAGCTGAAAACTTTAGTGATGCTTTATTAGTTGTTGATGGGCTGTTGGGACAAACTCAATATTATAATACCAAAGTGTGGGGAGCGCTGTTAAATGACAATGGCATGTTGTGGTTGAAAATAGGCGGTCTGTGCATAATAGTCCTCTTCTTACCAAACGCTATTGAATTAACACGTTTTTATCGTCCGGTATTGAAAATCAAAGAGATGCTAAGAAAAACAACGGGTCTATCGGGCTACATCAAATCTCAATTGCTGTGGCGCCCGTCAATGAATTGGTCTGTCATTATTGGCGCTATGGCATCAGTCAGTCTGCTGTTTCTTTATCAAGCAAATAATTTAACGGAATTTATATATTTCAACTTTTAGTAGATCAAATAACAAAATGGCAAATGGATGAGATTGTTGTAGGTTAGGCTTTAGCCTAACAATTATCCCGTTAAAAACATTTATAGGAAAGCGTAAAAGTTAAATCCCAAAGTTGTCGGAGGTTGTCATGAGTATTCATCTAATTAAAACCGCTGGTTTGTTAGCGATATTTTTATTAATGGTATGTCATTGTACATTGGCGAGTGATCTAGCCGCTGATCTAGACAATGATCTTGCTAGAGAGCACTGGAAAATTAGCAATTTAAAAAACGGCTTTTCCTATGATACATCAACTCAATTAATGGCAGTCAAAGGGCTACAAAAACAAGGCTTAATAAGTGCAGCTAAAAAAGGTGATAACTTGCTACTTAGTTTTTGGCAAGAAGGTGCTTATCGGCCAACCATTACTTATAACCAAGCAACACTTCTTGATGGCTATGAATTAGAAGATGTCTCCAGAATAAGTAGCTTTCGTTTTGATGAGCTAGGAAGTTTTGTTTATATTCGCACCGCCAAAGGACCGAAAGTTAAGGTGGAATTGATTTTTAATGGTGATTTGGTTTTATCTTGGCCGAGATTAACGAAAGTCAAAATACTCTCCTTTACGAGCAATGTTGTCATCACATCTATATATGATGAGCAATTACAACAAACAAAATTTTCTTCGTACAACTTAAATAATATCGATACCTTAGCCGAATCAAAAAAAGAGCTTGGCAGTATTACCGGTTGTGATGTTTTATCTACTAAAGTGACAAAAACAGGCATCTTTATTCAAAGTTACTGTAAAGCAAAACAAGGCAGTGATGTGCTGTTTTTAGATTTATCTACACATAAGTTGCTGCAAACTAAATCAACGCAGTTTGATGAATATTTTGGCATCAAGAGCAAAGACCATCGTCAATTAATGCGCAATGAAAATGTCACACTGCCCATTTTAACCGTGAGTGGTGCACCCAAAAGTCGGCAATTGTTTCATGCTATTTCGGGTAGTCTTGGTCAATTATTAGGGGAGCCGATGGCGATGGCATCTGATGAGGCGGGTAAACAAAGCTGGAGCCAATCTTATCGAACTTTAGCGTTGGCAGAGCTTTATCAAAAGACAAATCATCCGGTGTTTGCCCGTCTTGCCGCCCAAGCAATGTACGCAACCTTAAGGCAGCAAAATCAGCTTCGTGGAATTTCTGAAGAACATAATCCTAGATGTGGTTGGGCATCGAGGATTTATTCCATCGATAGCATAACGCCGATTTCATTTATGATAAACCAAGCGATGATAACCAATAGCTTGGTAAACAGTTGCGCAAAACTCGAAGCTTATTGTAGTGAAAAACTAAAAAGGTTGATTGATAACACCGCCGTTTGTTTAGTTGATTCTTATGAATATTTATATGTTGAAAAAGAAGGACTGTATCGTATTCCTTATGGCAGCAAATTTCGTTATGACGGAATATTCGCTCCTTGGAATTGGCACTTAACCTGGGCGGCTGTGCTGCAACATGCAGGAAAAGTAACCAAGCAGGTGCACTTAGAAAGTAGAGCTTTTGCTATTGTTGAACAGTTTACTAAAAGTTGGCAGTTTACTGATGACAAAAGTAGCAGGGCACTATGGCGATATTGGACACCGCATTATTATCAAGGCTGGACGACCCAAGATAAGGTGTCAATGAATCGGCCAAAACAGCGTCCTGCTGTGGCGGGGAAGACAAACTATGAAGATCTAAATCACGCGGGGCTGAGCCTGATGGGTTTGAACTTTATGCAGTATTCAATGGATGAAAAACAACAACGTGCCCTTGAAAATACTATCGACTATTTACTGGGCTTTGGCGCTATATTACCTAAGTTTATCGACGGCAATGGCCCGCTAAACCCAAGGTGGTCACTCGGCGCTGGCTGGCATGCCTCTGCAACACCTAGTTTAAAATCTCTTTTCCAATCTAAATTACCCGGTGGGGTATCCAGTAATAAACATTTAGCCTATGCGCTTTTATCTCAAGGTAAGGGACAAGGCAAAGAACAAGCTGAAAATCGCTTTGATTTAACCTTTACGCTCTCTTATTGCTCTTACAAACCTGACCCAGAGCAGCAAAGTTTTACCTGTCAGCAAGTACAAAATTGGACGTGGCAAACAATCGAGGGATTTTTGTCGAATAACCCGCTGTTTAAACTAACAGCAATAACTAAAGCTTAACGTTTTACGGTAATTAAGGGAGAGTTTCTGATGGCTATCAATAAAATAAATAATTATCGAGCTGATTTGGATGGATTAAGAGCGATTGCGGTACTTTCTGTAGTTGTATTTCATATTGATGAAGCATTAATTCCCGGCGGTTTTGTTGGCGTAGATATCTTTTTTGTTTTGTCGGGTTACTTAATATCTCGTTATATTTTTGAGAAACTCAATGAGCAATCGTTTTCATTAGCAGAGTTTTATCGCAGAAGAATAAAACGTATTGCACCTGCTATGTTGGTGGTGTTATTGGTTGTACTGGTATTATCCCAATTAATCATGCTGCCAAATGATGCTGAGAAGGTCGCTGAATCAGTGATTTGGTCTTTATTTTCGCTGACTAATTTCTATTTTTATTCCTCTGAAGATTTAAGCTATTTTGCTTCTGTTATGAATGAAAAGCCATTACTCCATTTTTGGACCTTAGGGGTAGAAGAGCAGTTTTATTTAATTTGGCCGGTATGCTTAATGCTTTTTTATCGTTACTTCAATGCAAGGTATTTCCTTTATCTATTAATTTTTCTCGCCACTTGTTCATTTATTTCTGCTCAATATTATTCTGTCGTATCGCCCTCATTTTCTTATTATATGTTACCCACTCGCGCTGGTGAGTTGCTTATTGGTGCCATAGTGGCGCACCTTATTCTATCTTCAGCAAATAAAGCTAAAAAAGTGGGACAGGGCTTAAGTATTATTGGCTCATTAATGATTGTTTGGTCATTTTTTTATATTTCAGCAGAAGATATCTTTCCAGGAATACTTGCTCTGATCCCTACGTTAGGCACCGCTTTTATTATTTATTCTGGACAATATAAAGTCAGCTGGGTTTCTGGGTTACTTGAACGTAAACCTCTGGTATTTGTCGGACTTATTTCATATTCGACCTATTTATGGCATTGGCCAATCATCGCTTTTTTTAACTATGGCTTATTTGAACTGAGTGGCTTGGCTTTTAGCGTTATTTTATTATTAACCTTGCTTTGTGGCTGGTTAAGCTTCACCTTTATTGAAAAACCGTTCCGTTATTCAAAATGGACCTTTAAAAAAGTGTTTGTTAATCAATTAGTCATGCCAAGTATGGCAATCATGTGTTTATCATTGATTTTCTTACTTGGGCAGGGCTATGGTCTTCGCAGCTTTTCTGAAAGTTACCAAACTCAATTGCAGCGCATTCAGTCTGAGGTAAAACCTGCTTATAGTTATCAATATATTTGTCAGAAGCCTTATATTTCAAAGAAAGACCTTAATGAGCAAGGCTGTGTTGTTGGTGAAATTAATAGCCAGTCAAGTGCTGAGAATCCAGCTACTGAAACCGACATTATTCTTATCGGAGATTCTAATGCTGCTCATTATGTAGGCATGCTTGGAGAATTTGCTAACCAGCAAAAATTTCAATTTAGAAATGCACAAATCAGTGCTTGTCCTCCGGTTATGGGCAATGTCGAACAATTTGTCAAAAGAAAATATTTTGACGATTGTCGTCGTTCATTAAATAACCTCTGGCCAGAGCTGTCTAATTACCAGACGGTGATCATCTCGGCATCTTGGTCTCATTATCAACAAACATCTACTGAGTTTTTGCCAAGCTTTTTTGCAACCGTTAATGCTCTGATAGAACAAGGCAAAGACATTATCATTTTGGGTAAAGTGCCAGTGATCATGTCGTATAACAAAGAATGTTTAGCACGGGCGATTAGTTATCCTTTGGTTGATTGTCAAAGTGCGCCTACATATCTTGAGAAACAATTAGACATCACCAATTTGGCTTTAACGAGTTTTGCCGCAGAGCAGCAGCATGTCGCCTATTATGATGCTAATGAATTTTTATGTGAAAATAAAAACTGCTCGGCCTACAATCAAAATGGCCAAGCGCTGTACTTTGATCAAAGCCACCTTTCTATTCCAGGTTCTTGGCTACTAGGTAAAGAAATAGTGCGTTTCGAAGGAGTACCTTACCCTTTCAACCTTTTAGGGGAATGATGACTTTACCAACTGAGTTTTTTTCGATAAATCGTCGAAGGACTGACTTCGAGTAAAGCGGCTGCTTTTGGAATATTGCCTTCACAATATAAAATGGCAGATTCAATGGTGTCTTTTTCTACCTGCCAAAGCGGAATGATTTCAGCAGAGGATTGAATCGCTCTTTCACGAGGTTGATATTCTTCACTATTATTGGAACGCGCAATCTGACTTTGCTTGGCTATAAAGTTACTAACGGTGGTTGATAAGGATTTTATCACCATTTCGGCAGTTATTTCTTTGCCTGTATTGAGGACCACTATGCCATGAATAATGTTTTCTAACTGTCTAACATTACCGGGCCAATTATAAGAACAAATAAGTTGAATGGCATCACGAGAAAATTTAGCAAAATTCTTATTTTCCACCTTAGAATATTTTTTTAAAAAGTAACGGGCAATATGCAAGATATCAGCGCCCCTTTCTTTTAAAGGTGGTAAGGCAATGGTGATGACGTTTAATCGATAATAAAGGTCTTCTCTGAAATCACCATTTACAACCGCATTGCCGATTGAATTTGAAGACGCTGATATAATTTGCGCATGGAATTTTTGCATTTTGTTACTGCCTAATGGCGTAAACTCTCTTTCTTGAACCACTCTTAATAACTTTGCTTGTAGTGGTTTTGTTAACGTGGTGATTTCATCAAGAAAAAGTGTGCCTTGTTTGGCAACTGTAAATAAGCCTTCTTGATTATTTATTGCGCCAGTGAAAGCCCCTTTGGTATGGCCAAATAATTGTGACTCAATTAAGTTCTCAGTAAAATTAGCACAGTTTACGGCGATAAAGGGTTGATCTTTATGGTAACTCTCTAAATGACAGGCTTTAGCAACTAATTCTTTTCCGGTACCTGTTTCTCCAGTAACAAATATTGGCGCATTGGTGGTTGATGCATGTCTTATGCTGGTAAAAAGTTCATGCATGGCTTCATCTTCAGCAACAATGCCATGAAAATTGATCAATTGACTATGAGTTTCTTGTGGGGGTAATAGTTCACCAAAATGGTTTTCTATGGGTTTTGCCAATGCTTTATCAACAATAAAGCTAAGTTCTTTATTTTCCCAAGGTTTACAAATAAATTTATCAACCACACCAGCACTAAAAGCGGCGGAAACTAAATTAAAATCCTGATAAGCCGATAAAATAATTCGTTGTGATTGAGGGCATTGTTTTTTAATTTTTTCTAATAACTCACAACCATTCATTTCTGGCATGTGTTGATCAGAAATAACCACATCAGGTTGATTTAGTTGGCAGTACTCTAAAGCGAGTAGAGGCGAATTAAAGTCAACGATGGTCGCATCAATTTTTCTCAGTGTTCTTTTTAATGCTTGTAAGATGTTTTCATCGTCATCAACAAGCAACAAAATCGGCTTTGTTTGTCCGTAACTATCATCCATATGTTATCGCCTTATTCCTGTCTATACTTTAATCATAGGAAGAAATTGCAAATTCAGAAAGTTTTTTGCATTTTGCATCATAAAATAAAAAGAAATACACTATAGTGATAAAGTAACTTTATGTTTATTATCGACTTAGTAACAAGCAATTTGTAACTCTAATAAGGAAATTCGAATGGAAAAAGCTTCACTAATCATTGTTGATGATGAAAAAGAAGTGCTGAATGCTCTGCATCGAGTATTACGAAAGCATTTTGAATTGTTCTTATTTTCAGATCCTCTTGAAGCTTTAGCCTTTTATAGAGATAAACCTTACATTCCTTTGATACTCACTGACATGAGAATGCCCGTCATGGATGGCGCTACTTTTCTTGGCAAAGTTATTGAAATTAATCCTAACTCGAAACGCTTTTTATTAACCGGTCATGCGGATATAAATTTAACCGTTGCCGCCGTTAATGACGGTAAAATCACCCATTATTTTTCTAAACCATGGGACAACGTAGAACTGATTGGTGAACTTAAAGCTTCCTATGAGTTGTATCTTAATGAAAAGAAAACCAAGCATTTGTTGAAAGCCAATCAAGAAAAAAATGCTCAACTTTCATTGATTAACAGCTCATTAGAGTTAGAAACCAATAAAAATAAGAAAAAGCTGGAATTAGTTTCTTCCCGTGAGGCTAAAAGTTTTGTTCGATTGAAAAAAACCTTTTCTACGTTTATTGAAATTTACGCAGAGACAGTTTCTTGGCATACCGATGATGCTACGCGGCACAATTTTCGCATCGCCTCACATGCACGATTAATGGCTGAAAAATTAAATTGTGATAAGTTGATGATATTTCAGATATATATTTCTGGTTTATTGTATGAAACGGGAAAGTTATCCTTAAGCCAAAACCTGCTTAATAAATCCGTAGATATCATGGACCAGCATGAAAGAGCACAATATGATGGCTTTTATGCAAAAGGCATTGGCTTGCTCTCTAGAGTTGATGAATTGGCATACGTGATAGAAATCATTAAACATATACCCGAGTTTTATAACGGTTTAGGCCTGCCTGAGCA
>Ga0209291_1002611_pt1 | contig 14361 bp, 14 predicted proteins | sample GOMGulsemesocosm_FD_184633 | JGI IMG/M metagenome (GOLD analysis project Ga0209291, IMG submission 184633) | Methane-oxidizing microbial communities from mesocosms in the Gulf of Mexico - GOM9B Gulf of Mexico (SPAdes) (version 2) | ecosystem: Environmental > Aquatic > Marine > Cold seeps...
AGCCAGGGTTGCGGGTTGCGGGTTCACTTTAACCTTCCCTGCCCGCTGCATTAACTACCCATAAATGGCTTTTTCTATTTCGCTCTAAACATCCATTGCTTTGGATCAAAGTCATTGCTGATGTTACGGCGAATCGATGCATCAATCGCCTCACTGTCAAAAGGATACAGACCACATAGCCTTAAAGCTTTGCTCACACTTGCATCTAAACCTAGATACTCGTAACAGACACGTGTACTACTGGGCATGCGCTCCCCTCTCGCTGAAACCCCGGTACGAAAGCCTTGAAGTTTACTGACTCGGTTTTTAAAGGTGGGAAATATAATCGTTTGAGATATTTCATTGGCGGCAATCGATTCGTAATCGAGCATAAAAATACGATCGACCAACAAAAATGCCATACCTAAATACTTACAGTGACAAGCGCGTTCTTCACCAGATTCTATATCAATTAGACGCTCAGTGCGCTGGTAGTAAACGCCTTGTTCACGACGCTCAAAACACACTAGTGATCGCAGGATTTTCCCGGGGGTAGACATAGAGAGACTGTATTCAAAATAGTAGCCTAAATATTTGTCGATATCTTTACTACTCTTTTGCCGCAATATAGATAAATGTGCATGTTCAGGTGCTAGCTGTTGTTCACGCTGTACTTTAGGGCGCACTTGCACTAAACGTTGGAATTGACTGTGTGGCAGTAAAATTTCGTGTTCTTCCACACCAAAAAACTCACAAATCTTACGTAAAGTGCTAGCAGCAGGACGATGCTTGCCGCTTAAATAGCGATTAAACTGCGGTCTAGAAATACCCAGCCTTCTACACACTTCTGCTATCGATTTATAGTAGCTGCAAAGTAATCGTAAATTTTCACAAAGCGCTTGATTCACCACTGATCCTATCTATAAGTTTAAATGCTTAAGGCTAACGCATCAGGTTTACCCATACAACATATCAGGCTTAACGCTTGTTATCACTAAATGCGCCAAAGTGCGCCATGTAGTTACTCGTTACTAAATATGCCTCACGCGGCTCTAATGTTTTAATCAACGTCCATTTCAAATGACCATAAATCTCTGGAAAAAGCATTATGAAAACCCGTATAGAACATGATTTATTAGGCGACAAAGCGATCCCCACCGATGCTTGGTATGGCATTCAAACCCAGCGAGCCATTGATAATTTCTCCATCAGTGGCGTTGCCATTAATCACTTCCCAGAGCTGATCCATGCACTTGCAATGGTTAAGCAGGCTGCTGCAATTGCCAACCAACACACTGGTGAACTCAGTGATCTAAAAGCAACGGCTATTTTCGAAGCTTGCGAAGATATTATGGAAGGTAGGCTGCACTCGCAGTTCAAAGTTGATCTTATTCAAGGTGGAGCTGGGACTTCTACAAACATGAACGCCAACGAAGTAATCGCCAATATCGCACTGGAGAAGCTGGGGCACAAAAAAGGTCAGTACCAATTCATACACCCTAATAACGATGTCAATAAATCTCAATCTACCAACGATGCTTATCCCACTGCTGTAAGGCTTGCTATCGTATTTGCCAGTGAGCCATTGATTGATGCTATCGGCGCACTGCAGTCCTCGTTTCAAGCCAAAGCGGATGAATTTAAAGACGTGCTTAAAATGGCTCGTACCCAACTGCAAGATGCCGTGCCTATGACACTCGGGCTAGAGTTTGAAGCTTTTGCGGTAACACTGGCCGAAGATATACTGCGCATCAAAGAATGCTCTGTACTTTTATGTGAGGTAAACCTGGGAGGAACTGCTATAGGAACCGGCCTAAATGCGCACCCTGACTACGCCAAAGTTGCTATCTCCGCTTTAGCTTTACGCGCTAACCGGCCGATTAAAAGCGCCAGCCACTTAGTTGAAGCAACATCTGACATGGGCGCTTTTGTATTATTTTCCAGTATTTTAAAGCGCTTATCGACCAAGCTTTCCAAAATTGCTAATGATTTACGTTTACTATCAAGCGGCCCTCGCGCAGGGTTAGCGGAGATCAACTTACCTCCCATGCAGCCCGGCTCTTCCATCATGCCGGGCAAAGTAAACCCTGTTATTCCTGAGGCTGTTAATCAAACCGCTTTTCAAGTAATTGGCAACGATTTGGCGGTTACTTTAGCAGCAGAAGCTGGGCAGTTGCAGCTCAACGCCATGGAGCCTTTAATCGCTTACAACATACTAAATTCTATAAAAATGCTGGTATCAGCCTGCGAAATGCTCGACAAACGTTGCATCCGCGGTATTAGTGCGAATAGGGAGCACTGTAACAATCAAGTCAACAATAGCATTGGGGTAGTCACCGCACTGGTGCCTTTTATTGGCTATGAAAATGCGACCCGCATCGCCAGCACCGCCCTTAATACTCAAAACACAGTACGAACACTCGTACTTGAAGAGTCACTGTTAGATGAAATAACACTCGATCAACTACTCACTCCTAGTAATATGATTTCACATTCAGGAATACTCAAGGCCTAAAAGACAGAGACTTTGTACCGGTGGCCCCATCGGTATACTGCCTTTTAACGGGCTTTGTGCCTCTGGATAATTTCGTCGACATACCCTATCCCGGAACGTTTCCTGTATTTTAATCGTCAACTATTGCGTGGTAATCGCAGCACAAAACAGCGAACAAGCCCCAGATGCCCCTTTGGAGGTTTTATGCACTTAGCTTAGAAGTCTCCAGAGATAAATTTTTCCATCGGCATTTACTTTGTCGCTATATTCATAAAGGACTGGCCTCTTACTGCATTTCCTTAGCTTCGGCCAAGCCTCAAAACATACACAGAGAGAACTTTGAACCTTAATCGAAGATGCCTAGAGCAGTCACGCTATTGACAACCATTGCCTTTTTATCATTTCTCTTTAGAATGAAGCCACTCAGACCTATTAAGGTCTAGGCACTTCCATTTTAAGTTCAAGGCTTTTCTGAAGCACGCCACCTTGACGCTATTGTTGTATTTTTGAGCCTATTACCATGAAAAAGAATATCATCCTCGATACTGACTCTTATAAATTATCCCACTATAAGCAATACCCGCCAGGTACCGAACAAGTGTTCTCTTATATTGAAAGCCGTGGTGGCCAATTCGATAGCACTGTCTTTTTTGGCTTGCAAAAAGCCTTAATTGAACTGAATGAGAACTTTCCTGATTGGGATGACTTTGCAGAGGCAAAAGCACTGGCGAGCGCACATGGGGTCCCCTTCAATGAAAACGGTTGGCGAGAATTGATTGAGCTGGGTTACTTCCCATTAGAGATACGCGCTGTACCTGAGGGAGACGTTATCCACACTAATAATGCACTGGTCACTGTGGTTAACACCGACGCGCGTTTCTTCTGGCTCACTAGTTACTTAGAAACCTCTCTACTACGCGCTGTTTGGTACCCAACCACCGTCGCTACACTCTCCTATGAGTGTAAAAAAGTCATTCACCGCTTCATGCAAGCCACTTGTGACTCTCTGGATGGTTTAGGTTTTAAGTTGCATGATTTTGGTGCACGTGGAGTCTCTAGTGAGGAGTCGGCCGGTATTGGTGGCGCTGCTCATTTGGTGAATTTTTTAGGCACTGACACCCTCTCGGCGATTCGCTGCGCGGCTAAGTATTACGATGCCGGCGTCTGCGGTTTTTCTATCCCCGCGACTGAGCACAGCACCATTACCAGCTGGGGACGCAAGCATGAGCTAGAGGCTTATCGCAATGTATTAACCCAATTTCCAAGTGGATTACTCGCCTGTGTTTCTGACTCTTATGATATTTTTAAAGCGGTAAATTCGCTGTGGGGTGAGCAATTAAAATCAATGGTGCTGGAACGCGATGGCGTACTCATCATTAGACCAGATAGCGGTGACCCTGAAGATATCCTACCTATACTGCTGGAAACCTTAGGTGAGCGTTTTGGCTATAGTAAAAACAGCAAGGGCTATAAGGTCCTCAATGATAAAGTGCGATTAATTCAAGGCGACGGCGTTAACCTAAATTCCATCGGTCGTATCTTAGAAACAATGACAGCCAGAGGCTGGAGTACTGAAAACATCGCTTTTGGAATGGGTGGCGGATTATTGCAACAACTTAATCGTGACACTCAAAAATTTGCGATGAAAAATAGCGCCGTGAAAGTGGATGGCCAATGGCGAGATGTCTATAAAGACCCAGTCACTGATCAGGGGAAACGCTCCAAAAAAGGCATACTGGATTTGCAAAATGGTAAAACCGTTAGAATTTCAGAGGAAGCACTCTTTAGCGAACGCCAAGATTCCCAGCTACAAATTGTTTATCGAAATGGCGAGCTGGTGAATACTCAGAGTTTTCAGCAAATAAGAGCACATGCAGCACGGACATTTGCCTGAGCTAAAAGGTGATCAATTAACGACCAAGCAGAAAAAGCAATCAGGCTCTGTGGATAACCGTGTAATAACTTTGCAATAAAATCAAAAACATCTTTGTAAGCCCGATAATAAAAGGATTTACAATGAAATTTTATGCACACAAAGATACCCACAGCGCTTACTTTTTCCCTGGTGATTTCAATGTTTATTCTAAGGCGTGTCCATATAGTGGTCAATTTTCGACCTAACTTTAACTTTTATACCTAACATATTGATTTTTTGAACATATTAACAAAATATGTGGACAACTACTTGGATAGACCATGCACAATGCGCCTATAACCTTCTACAGCCACCTTGTTATATAGCCTCCAGCAAAGCGTATAAAATTTAACCACTGTAGATAAGAATTTTAAGTCGCCGCTATTTTAAACCAAATATTTATCCTAACTTCATTGTGAAAACACATCATAAATCAATCAATTCAGACCACTATATACACAAGAAACACACGGACGCCGCTCTTTTCCCTAACCTGCTTCTTGCTCATAACACGTATCGATACTTGCAGTTTATCGCCACTTTCAGAGCGACACTAACGCCTTAGATAACACTCCCCATCATCCAGATCTAAGCGCAGATTATTAGGGAAGTCGCGAATAAGCCCCCCAGATTTTCCCTGTGGTTTTTTTAGGTCAGTCTAAGCGGTTGCCGCGAAAAAATGCAAAGTGAATGGCCAGCCCTTTATTAGCGTTCTCACAAAGGAGTTACCGTTTAGAGATCCGCCCTTCGGGCCGTTTGGGGCTTGTTCGCTGCTTCCTTAGCCTGCGTTTTTCATTTGTCTGATGATCCAAGCCTTTTTCTTGCGAATATAGGCAGTGCTAGATCGCGCTCTATATTTACGTGGATTGGGTAAAATAGCAGCAATTGCTGCTGCCTGATCACGGGTCAGTGATCTAGCCGGTTTATTGAACCAATATTTAGCGGCCGCTTGTGCGCCAAAGACTCCCTCTCCCATCTCAATGCTGTTGAGATATACCTCAAGAATGCGTGTTTTACTCCAGCAAAGCTCAATCAACATTGTGAACCAAGCTTCCAACCCTTTACGCAGCCAACTACGTTGCTGCCATAAAAAGACATTTTTAGCCGTTTGCTGAGAAATAGTGCTGCCACCACGCAGAGATTTACTACGATTATTATGCAGCACTGCAGATTTTATCGCCTGAAAATCAAAGCCGTAGTGAGAGTAGAAATTTTGATCTTCCGCGCTGATGACTGCCAACTGTAGGCGCGGATTAATTTTCTCTAATTTCACCCATTGGTGGCGCAGCTTAAACTTAGCCTCTGCTTCAAAGTAGCGAATGACCATTAATGGGGTATAGGGGATAGGAAAATACTTGTAAATTAATACCCAAGCTAAGCTGAGCAATATAAAACTGACGGCCAGTTTTAATAGCCACTTAATGCTCTTTTGATAGAGTGCTTTGATAATTATCCCCAATGCTTAATTTAGGGCTATTATCTTATGGATTGGGGTTGTGCGCTACGTCATCAGCGAATAATCCAGCAAATACAGGTTCTTTTAGCCGATAAAGCTCTGTTGGAATTGCCTTGGTGTAAGCGCGGTACGTTTTTTGAAATTACGTTGAAAGTGGCTTTGATCTGCAAAACCTAATGCCGTTGCGGTGCTTGATAAACTACTGCCGTTTTTTAACAGTAATTTAGCGCGTTTAATACGCTGATCTAACTGATAAGCATGTGGTGACTGGCCATATGTCTGCTTAAAACTTCTGATTAAATGAAAGGGACTGAGATCCACCAGCTGACAGAAATCATCAATACTTAAGGCACACTCTAACTGATCCATTATCAGCTGTTGCACTTGCCCTAAATTATTTTTTTTGATCGTTTTAGACATTGCTTGAGGTGAAAACAGCTGTGCGCAATACTCTATTAACAGCCCCTCTACGAATAACGGATTCTCTTGAGTTTCGAGCTGTTGATAAAGATTTGAGAAAGCTTGATAATTCCTCTCATCGTCTAATAAGTGCTGCTCAAAAGGTGCATAATCCATACTTTTTTGCAGTGGCAATTGTTCTTGCAGCGCAGCTATCCAGTCACTATCAATAAACAACATTCTATATGACCACTTACCTTGATCGGGATTGCATGAGTGCGCATCACCGGGATTTATAGTGACAGTGACGCCTGCATGCGTGCGGTATCTATGTTGCAAATTTTGATATTTAGCGTTGCCAGAGTCAACGACTCCAAACGAAAATTCATCGTGCGAGTGGGTGCTATAACAACTATTTGAATGATTGGCGCGACGCAATTCAACAAAATCTAGCGCGGCACTTTTACGCAATTGATGCATTGTTGGCTGACTCATAATGACTCACTATAGAACCTTAAATAAACATAGAAACGACACTCAATGCTAATAATACTCCCATCAGCCGATTAAACACAATTTGATGCTCAGGCTTCGTTAACAGTGCGCGCAGAAAGTCCCCGGCAATCGCCCAAAGACTGATGCCTATCAGACATATAACAAAAGATAGACCACTAAAAGCGTAAAGATAAAAACCAGGATCGGCGCTAGTGGTGACAAATACGCTAATGCCAGACATAGAAACCAACCACGCTTTTGGATTTAACCCTTGTGACATCACTCCTTGTAACAAGGTTGGCGCTGACATGAGATCCTGCTCTTGTTGCGTGCTCGCTTTTGCCGTAGCTATTTTGTAAGACATAAAAAATAGAAACAGTGCGCCTATATATTTTAAGCTCTGCGCTATTTGTCCGAAATACTCATCCAATTGATTAATACCAATACCTGCTAAGTAAACAATTATCCCATAACACACTGATGCACCTATCACATGCGGCAAGGTTTTTTTGAAGCCGAAATTAACACCACTGCAGGTTGCAATGATATTGACAGGCCCTGGGGATGCAGCTCCTATAAAAGCAAAAGTCGCCATAGATAGTAAAATTGCGCTCATATTTTTCTCTACTGTTATTAACTAAAGAGCAGATTTTAGCTTCTCTGAAACGCAGTTTATTGAACGAAATTGACATTTTTGATATTTTATCACAAAACTATGTAACCAGTTACGTAATTGGTTTATACTTTTTTTAACAACTCATTTTGACACAGGTGATATTTTGGATCATATGCAAACTTTAGGCTGCCTTTCGCTGGGCAGTCGCTTTAAACGTCTTTCTGATAGGTTGTACAAAGATGTTGCAAGCATCTATCAAGAGCGCGGCATAGATCTGCATCCCTCTTATTTCCCACTGTTTAATTTACTGCATACTAAAGGCCCACTTTCGGTCACTCAGGCTGCTCACTTACTGAATGTTTCTCACCCTGCGATCAGTAAAATAGCCAACAAAATGCAAGTGGAAAAACTCCTCTACAAAACGTCAGACCCCAGTGATGAGCGCCGTCATTTTCTAGCGCTGGATGAAAAAGCAAGGTTACTACTGCAAAAAATAGAGCCTATTTTATTTGAGATGCGCCAGCATTTGGACAGTATTATCGATGCTCAACAATTCTCAATTTTGCATGCACTTGAAGAGTTTGAAAGTAGCTACGACGAACAAGGCTTAATAAACCCTGTGTTAAATGCATTAGCTAACAAAGTTGACCCTAAGCATTTAAGTATTGAAAGTTGGCACAGTGATCTTAAAGATGACTTCTATCGCCTTAACAACACTTGGTTAGAGAAGTACTTTAACGGCCAACTTAACGACCTAGATAGAGCGGCTCTTGATAACCCCGAAAGCTACTATTTATCTCGCGGCGGTTACATTTGGTTTGCCAAACTGGAGCAAAAAATAGTGGGTTGTATTGCACTGGCCAATCACGGTGATGGACGCTATGAAATATCGAAAATGGGCGTTGATGAACAATATCAAGGCCACGGAATTGGCCGCAAACTGATGCTTTGCGCGCTAGAAAAAGCCAGACAATTACAGGCAAAGACGCTGTATTTAGAAACGTCTAGTTTGCTACCTCGTGCATTAACCCTTTATCAGCACTTGGGCTTTACCCAATACGATCATCCTAATGGCGTTTCTAACTATCAGCGCTCTGATATCTATATGGAGTTAACCGTATGAGTGATGTTTACACCCCCGTGAATGATCATGGGCACTCGCGTAAGCGTGAATTCACCAACGGGATGAGCGCCACTTTCCCATTATTAGTCGGTGCAGCGCCCTTCGGCATTATCTTTGGGACTTTGGCTGAGCCCAATGGTTTATCGGCGCTCGGGGCTATTTTAATGTCATTAATTGTCTTTGCAGGTGCCAGCCAATTCATTGCTCTGGGCTTACTTGCTGCGGGAGCAAGCGTCCCTATTATTATCGCCACAACTTTTATTGTAAATTTTAGGCACATTCTATATTCGGCCAACTTAGTCTCTAAAGTTAAGCACTTGCCCCATTATTGGCGAGCTATCATGGCGTTTGGTTTAACCGATGAAACCTTTGCCGCGGTCAACAACCGTTATTTACAAGATGGTAATTTAGCCAGAGCACATTGGTTTTATTTAGGCTCGTTTCTCGCTATGTATAGCAATTGGGTACTTTGTACTTATATCGGCATAACCTTAGGCAATATATTCCCGCAGATGCAGGACTGGGGATTGGATTTTGCTATGTCGGTCACCTTTATTGGCATGGTTATTCCCTATCTTAAAAACAAACCTGTCATTGTTGCCGTCCTTGTCAGTTCAGTATTGGCAGTAGTGAGCCATGATTTACCACACAAGCTCGGTTTACTCATTGCCTCGTTCGCCGGAATCAGTGTTGGCGTCTCATTACTGATGTTAAAAAACCGTTCGACAAAAGCAGGAGAGCAAAAGTGAATGAAAGTTTTTTAATCGGCGGGATGTTTGCCGTCACTTTTAGTGTACGTTACATATTATTTGCCATGGCAGGGAAATTACATTTTCCTAGTTGGCTCAACAAAGCCCTAGAATTTGTACCACCGGTTGTACTTATGGCTATTATTGTACCTAGTGTCACTATGCCAAAAGGAGAATTGTGGCTGAGTTTACTAAACCCTTGGTTACTCGCCTCTGGCGTCGCTGTTATTACCGCACTTATACGTAAAGACTTACTCACCACCATCGTGGTAGGTATGCTTGCCTTTGCTGGGTTGCGATTTGGTTTAGGGCTGTAGTCGCTCTGTCACAAGCATAATATAAATATTTGATTAGTCATCATGAGACCTCTGTATAACGTAGCGAATGTAGATAAAACAAGGCAAAAACAGGCGAAATAGCGGAGCTTACAGCGGTAAATGAGCATTCTAGATGATTTAAGCATTACTTAATTCATTTCTATTGAGCTTGTTTTTAACGCCGTATTATCAAATACAGTAGTTATGCTGAGGTCTCTATAAATTATTTTAGCCAAACAAAACACTCCTGACACAATGCTGTCAGGAGACACTCGTTATGATAGCGGCTCAACCGAATTTATAAGAGAGAGCGATGATGAGTAACTGTATTGAAATGGTCACATTTAAAGTGCAACCACAGGTTAGCGAAGATCAACTAGTAGCCACCAATGATGCGATGGAAGTTTTTTTAAACGAACAGTCCGGCTTTTTATATCGATCGCTAAGTAATGACGGTGAAGGTAATTGGTTTGATATCATTTACTGGCAAGATGATGAGTGCGCTCAAGATGCCACCGCAGCTTTTGAGAAATCCGCTATCTGCCAGCAGTTAATGCCTTTGATCGACCAAGCGTCATGCAAACAAGTCAACATGAAGGCTCTGTCTGCTATTTTAGCGCAAGAGCTTGCTGCGTAGTAAACATACTCTGCTAATATATCCCCTCCTTGCTGACCAAGCGATAGGGAGGGACTTCTGCCATTTAAGCCTTGATGATTTAGCGTTGCTAATTCATCTCTAAAATAGGCTTTTCGCGATTAATCTGACTTAAACAGGGAGCAACAATGCGTAAAGCAGAGCGTTTATTTCAACTGTTGACACTGTTACGCGGCAGAAGAACCGTCATAACGGCTCAGACTCTGGCTGAGTACTTCGAGGTATCGGAACGCACCATATACCGTGATATACAGTCACTCTCACTCTCTGGCGTGCCCATAGAAGGAGAGGCCGGCGTTGGTTACCGGTTACAACCTGGATTCACTATTCCGCCACTGATGTTTAATTCCCAAGAGCTAGAAGCTTTGCTTTTAGGAGTGAGGATGGTGCAGCGATTTGCAGACTCACAATTAGGTAGCGCTGCCGATAGCGCGCTGTGTAAAATACAGTCCATACTGCCTGACAAACTTCACCATGATCATGCCATTAAACCAGAGTGGTTATTAGTGCCTGATTATTCCATCAGTGAAAGTGCACAATTTGGCGAGCTCATACGTGCAGCCATTAAAAATCACAATATTTTACACTTCGATTATGAAAGTGAATCGAAAGCGCAATCTAAACGTAAAGTAAGGCCCTTAGGATTAGTATTCTGGGGAAAATCATGGACACTGGTCAGCTGGTGCGAGCTGCGTAATGACTACCGTTCCTTTCGCCTTGATAGAATTCAACACATCCACCCATGTGATGATACTTACATTGTGCAAGCCGACATTTCCCTACAGTTATATATAGATAAGCAACGCTTCTAACTTAGCCCTCGTCCAGAAACGGGGCCGTAGTGAGAACGACTCAATGGTTTGAGATGTGCATTACAAGACATGTGCGTTTGAATGCTCCAAATAACGATATCTAGTGGTATGCTGCTTGAACCTAAGCGACAGATCAAGAACTGGCGCTTGAACCTGTGTCTAAAGCCATGCACACTGAGTGCAAGATAAAGAAACTCAAGACACTAAATAGACTCAGTCACTATGCCCATGTTTGCTGCCAACTTATCAATGCTATTCACCGAAGTGGATTTTTTAGATCGCTTTGAAGCCGCCGCCAGTAATGGGTTTAGCGCCGTGGAGTATTTGTTTCCCTACGATTTCCCGGCACCTGTCCTTAAGGAACAACTGCACAAGCACCATTTAAAGCAGGCATTGTTTAATGCACCGGCAGGAAATTGGCAGGCAGGTGATCGGGGTACTGCTTGTTTACTCGGAAGAGAGAGTGAGTTTATCGATGGTTTTAATTTAGCACTTGAATACGCAAAAATTTTAGGCAATCAACGCATCCACGTCATGGCGGGGATTGCACCAGAAAACGTCTCGCAAGTAACGATAGACTGTTTTATCAATAATCTTCGGCGCGCCGCTATTGCCGCTCAAGAATATGGAATTACCGTACTTATCGAGCCAATTAACAACATTGATATGCCCGGTTACTTCCTCAATTATCAAGAGCAAGCGGTTGATCTTATAAAACGCATTGACCAACCCAACGTGAAGTTGCAATTTGATGTCTATCACTGCCAAATGATGCAAGGTAATATTCTCGCTCGATTTGAGAATGCACTCCCCTACATCGACCACATCCAAATTGCCGGTGTACCAGGTAGACATGAACCTAATATTGGCGAACTCAATTACTCTTTTATCCTCTGTGAGATTGAAAAGCTAGGATTTCAGGGGTTTGTAGGCTGTGAGTACATTCCTAAATCTGATACTCGCACTGGACTCAGTTGGCTTAAAGCGTTTAATTAATGCTCTGTGATGTTATTTATATACAGGGCTTCGTCATTTTTTTCATTTTAATGATTGCCTACACCATAAGGTGTTGGTTTATAATCGGGGCTAAACACCTATAGTAGGATTTCGATTTGCAATTAACTGTTGAATCAAAGCTTGAAAAACTTCAAGCGACTGGCCAAGACAACCTTTTAACCGAGCTGATGCACGGTATTGAGAAAGAGGGATTGAGGGTAACGCCAAAGGGCAAGTTATCGCAAAGTGATCATCCGCAAGGATTGGGCTCAGCGCTCACTAACGGTGTTATTACAACGGATTACTCTGAAGCATTACTTGAGTTTATTACCCCTGTTTATAAAAACTCACTCGATGCTATCAATTATCTCACCGACTTACATCGCTATACCTACCGTCATTTAGGTGAAGAAGTCATTTGGAATACCAGTATGCCTTGCTACTTAGCAGGTGCTGACGATATTCGTATTGGCGAATACGGCACCTCTAACAGCGGTAAAATGAAGCATGTTTATCGTGTGGGCTTAGCTAACCGCTATGGCAAACTGATGCAATCCATCGCCGGTATCCACTACAATTTTTCACTCAGCGATGATTTGTGGTCAACACTGCAAAATATGGAAAGTGATCAGCGTAGTTTAAGAGATTACCGCTCTGACGGTTACTTCTCTTTAATTCGTAACTTTAGACGCCAGTCTTGGTTACTTTTATACCTCTTTGGCGCCTCTCCTGCTCTGTCTGACTCTTTTATGAAAGATAAAGAGCATCATTTACAAACACTCAATGGCCACACCTTATACTTGCCTTACGCTACTTCATTGCGAATGGGCGATTTTGGCTATTCCAATAAAGCGCAAGAAAGCCTGAATGTTTGTTTTAATTATTTAGAAAGCTACGCTGACTCTTTAAAGCAGGCAATAAAAACACCTTTCCCTGCCTATAGTGAAATGGGCGTTAAAGTTGATGGCGAATATAAACAGCTAAACGACAATGTGCTGCAAATAGAAAATGAGTACTACAGTGACATCCGCCCTAAAAGAGTCGCTAATACTGGCGAGAAACCGGTAGACGCTTTGATTGATCGCGGTGTTGAATACATCGAAGTTAGAAACACTGATATCAATCCACTACTACCTGTCGGTATTGATAACAGTCAAGCGCAATTTATGGATGCCTTTTTGTTAACTTGTCTCTTGCAGGAAAACACGGAGATCGATGCAGATGAGTGCAAAGTAATCAGCCATAACAATAATTTAGTGGTCAATAGAGGCAGAGAGCCTGGGCTTAAGCTTAGCGGTGCAGATGGCGATGTGGCGTTGTCTGAGCTGGCAAATAGCATTCTAGACCAGGTCTCTATAGTGGCTAAAGCACTTGATCGTGTTAAAGGTGGTACTAGCTTCTCTGACAGTGTTAAAGCGCAGAGAGAGAAAGTCGCAAATAGCGAACTGACACCCTCCGCCATCATTTTGGCTTCTCTGCGTGAGAGCGGCTTACAATTTACTGATTGGGCACTGCACGTCAGCAAGCAACATCGCGAAGATTTACTCTCTAGCGAAATAGATGAAAAGACCAGTGCTGCGCTTGATGAAAAGGTTCGATTATCAGTGTTACAACAACATGAGATGGAGAGCTTTGATACGCTAGATTTTGATCAGTTTATTGATCAATATATGCAGGGATAAGATGCGAGTTGCGAGGCAGTACTTTTTTAACATGACTGCCCGCAACATTCACTGCCCGTCGTTTTTCCTATCTATTGAGCGACGAAGCTAACAAAAAATAGATCCGTTACGATAGCGGCTTCTTCGCTATCCTCTTCATCGGCTAATCTTTGTTTAACTAATAAGATGGCTTTTTTAGCTAATATTTTTTGCGCAGATACCGAGCTCATACTCTCTTCACTTTGCGCCATTAGCAAATAAAGGATGTCATTCCTAATAGCCGCCAGATGATCTCCCAACGCTTGCTCTGTCTCAAGCGATCCTGCTTGGATTGTTATCTCGCACTTTACAAAATGCAGTTCTGTCGAGCCGCCATAGTTAGCAACAAATGGTTTCAGTTCAACATAACCGACATATTCTTCTTGAGCATCATCGTCCTCTCCCTCGGCCCCAGCCACAGGCATCCATAAACTCAACAACAAAAACAAACAAGCTCTTAAATACATTATTACTCTCTCCATACGACCTACACAACTGTGTGTACCAGCGAAATTCACTCGTTTATTGACAACCTTCAGACATTTTTAGTTTTAAAATATAGCTTTAAATAGTGTAGCCGCAAAAGTACTCAGAGCATAACAATAAATTTCTGAGATTAACTATTTAAGCATTGCACTGTATTCTTTGATCAATG
>Ga0209291_1002617_pt1 | contig 14318 bp, 9 predicted proteins | sample GOMGulsemesocosm_FD_184633 | JGI IMG/M metagenome (GOLD analysis project Ga0209291, IMG submission 184633) | Methane-oxidizing microbial communities from mesocosms in the Gulf of Mexico - GOM9B Gulf of Mexico (SPAdes) (version 2) | ecosystem: Environmental > Aquatic > Marine > Cold seeps | place...
TAAAATTGGTTATTTACCACAGGAACCTCAGCTTGATGAAAGCCAGACAGTACGTGAAGCTGTTGAAGAAGCAGTAGCTGAAGTAAAAAATGCCATGGCTCGCTTAGATCAAGTCTATAACGAATATGCTGAAGAAGGTGCTGATTTCGACGCATTAGCAAAAGAACAAGGTGAGTTAGAAGATATTATTAACGCACAAGATGGCCACAACCTTGATAATACCTTAGAACGTGCTGCAGATGCTTTACGTTTACCTGAATGGGATCAAAAAATTGCAGTGCTAAGTGGTGGTGAACGTCGTCGTGTCGCTCTGTGTCGATTATTGCTCGAAAAACCAGATATGTTGTTACTCGATGAACCAACTAACCATTTGGATGCAGAATCTGTTGCTTGGTTAGAACGCTTCTTACACGACTATTCTGGTACTGTGGTAGCAATCACCCATGATAGATACTTCTTAGATAATGTTGCAGGGTGGATTTTAGAGCTTGATAGAGGACATGGTATTCCTTATGAAGGTAACTATTCTTCATGGTTAGAGCAAAAAGATGCTCGTCTTCAACAAGAAAGTAAAAGTGAAAGTGCACTGCAAAGAACCATCAAGCAAGAACTTGAATGGGTGCGCTCAAACCCGAAAGCACGACAATCAAAAAGTAAAGCCCGTATGGCTCGCTTTGAAGAGCTTAATAGCCAAGACCATCAAAAACGTAATGAAACCAACGAGCTTTACATTCCACCAGGACCTCGTTTAGGCGATAAAGTTGTAGATGTTAATAACGTAACAAAATCTTTTGGTGAAAGAGTACTTATTGATGATTTGAGCTTTAGTGTTCCTAAAGGGGCTATCGTGGGTATTATCGGGCCAAATGGTGCAGGTAAATCAACATTATTCAAAATAATGTCAGGTGCTGAACAGCCAGACTCGGGTAATGTTGAACTTGGTAATACAGTTAAGCTCGCCAGTGTTGATCAATTCCGTGATGACATGGACAACAGTAAAACAGTTTATCAAGAAATATCTCAAGGCCATGAAATTTTACAAATTGGTACTTTTGAAATTCCAAGTCGAGCTTATGTAAGCCGCTTTAACTTTAAAGGTAACGATCAACAAAAAATTATCGGAGAGTTATCCGGGGGGGAACGTAATCGTGTTCATTTAGCTAAACTAGTTCAAACCGGCGGTAACGTATTATTACTGGATGAACCGACCAATGATCTCGATGTTGAAACACTACGTGCTCTTGAAGAAGCGTTATTAGAGTTTCCGGGCTGTGCTATGGTTATTTCACATGACCGTTGGTTCCTTGACCGTATTGCCACTCACATTCTAGATTACCGCGATGAAGGCCAAATTAACTTCTATGAAGGTAACTTTACGGAATATGAAGCATGGCTGAAGAAAACCTTAGGCCCAGCGGCAACTGAACCACATAGAATTAAATACAAAAAAATAAGCTAACTCTAGCAATTACTATTAGTTATTAAATAGTTATAGGCACTTTTATTTTGAAGAATAAGCAATTATTCAGATGAATAAAAGTGCCTTTTTTATAAAAGACGGCTATGCTAAAGGTAACGATTAATTAATTGAACTTAAGCAATGGAAAATAGACGTCAATTCACACGAATTTTGTTTTCAATCAATGCGATATTAGAGGTTGAACAGAAAAACTACCCAGTTACTATCCACGACATTTCTTTAAATGGCGCGTTAGCTACAATGCCTAATACAGAGCATTCATTAAAAGGTAAACTTGGCTTACTTCATTTCGACTTAGCTAACGGTGAATCTGTGGTTGAGATGCACATTGCAGTTGTACATGAAGTAAACGACGAGGTAGGCTTGCAATGTAATGCTATTGATATTGACAGTGTTACGCATTTGAGACGTTTAGTAGAGTTAAATTTAGGCGATGAAAGTCAACTTCATAAAGAGCTTTCGCAATTATCACGTTTAGCCTAACTCACCCCTTTATTTTGCTATTTACTTTTATATTTTCAATTAAGGAACATTATGAACCATTTAGTTATTTCGTTTATTACCGAAGACCGTCCCGGATTAGTTGAACTTTTATCAAAAACAGTTAAAGAACATCAAGGCAATTGGCAAACAAGTAGCTTGCACCATTTATCAGGTTTCTTTACTGGTGTACTTGAAGTAGCCGTTGCACAAGAGCACTGTAACACGCTAAAAAATGCGCTTAATGAATTAACAAACTTTAAAGTGAATATTGAACAAACTAGCCCTGAGCACAATGATAACGGCACTAACATTATTTTAGAGCTTACCGCTAATGACAGAGAAGGCATAGTGCAGGAGATATCATCTGTTATTCATCGTCGAGGTGGAAACATGATAAAACTAGTAAGTACCCAAGACAATGCGCCACATACTGGGCAAGCATTATTTAAAGCCAAAATAACAGTATCCGTCAATAGTGAACAAACCGACAATTTAGTCAACGCACTAGAAGATCTCGCCGACGACTTAATGGTTGACGTTACCCGTTAGAGTTGTTGTTTGTATTTAGCTATTAGTACTTTGCCTTACGTTATTTTTTAAACGGTTTTATTAGCGATAATAAAACCGTCACATTTTGTTCATATACTTGTTTTAACTGCACTATCAATTAAATTTGAGTAAACAAGATGAATACGATACCCACCTTTTTCGACAAAGAACTCAGCTGGCTCTCTTTTAACGAGCGGGTATTGCAAGAAGCCGCAGATGAAACAGTACCATTAATCGAGCGCATTCGATTTTTAGGGATCTACTCCGCCAATTTAGATGAGTTTTTTCGTGTTCGTATCGCAGGTATTCGCCGTCGTGCTATTTTAGAAGTTGCACACAACAGCGAACAAAAACCAAATACCCTACTACATCAGCAGATTAGTGAAAAAGTTAATTGTTTTACTGCAGAATTCAAGCGCGTTGCTGAGCATATTTTTACTCAACTTGCTAACAACGATATAGAAATTCTTTTTAACAATAACCAAACCAATAGTATCGAAAGTAAATTGAGTTATGACCAAAAATTGTGGCTAGAGCAGTATTTTGATAATAGAATAATTCGTCATATCACCCCTATAGTTATTCACTCAAAAACACATTTATCGAACTGTATTGATGATGACGGCATTTACTTCTTAGTGGCATTGCGTTCTAACGATCAACCACCGACAGAGCAAACGCAATTCGCCTTGGTAGAAATTCCTCGTGAAGAAATTCAGCGCTTCATTCTTATTCCCGAAAAACTTTTTCCAGAAAATAAACCAAGTAAAAATCAATATATTATGCTTCTCGATGATGTTGTGCACTTTTTTATTGAGAAACTATTTAAGGGGGTCTTTCATTACGATGAGTTAGAAGCTTATTCTATAAAACTCACTCGAGATGCACAGTACAATTTAACAGATGACCTTGATGAAAGCTTGCTTGACCAAATGTCTAAAGGGCTCAAGCAACGATTAAAAGCTGATGTAGTACGCCTTGTATACGATCAAAACATGCCACAATATATGATCACATTTTTACGAAAAGCACTTAAAATAAAAGAACTAGATAACCTCGTGCCAGGCATTCGTTATCGGCATTTTAAAGATTTCATCCAGTTTCCTAATATTGGTAATAAAAACCTAGAAAAGTCAGACTTACCTGCCCTAACCTCGAGTCGTTTCAATGCCTTTGATTCTGTTTTTGATGCAATACAACAATACGATATTCTACTGTATTACCCATATCATAAGTTCAGGCATTTTACAGAGTTCGTTAGGCAAGCATCTTATGATCCTTTAGTAAAAAGTATCAAAATTAATATTTATCGCGTAGCAAAAAATTCGCGCATTATCCATTCATTGATTGAAGCAGTAAAGAATGGCAAAAAAGTTACGGTTGTCATTGAGCTACGTGCAAGGTTTGATGAGCAAGCTAATATTGAATGGGCAAAAATAATGAAAGACGCTGGTATTCATGTAGAATTTGGTATTGAAACCCTTAAAATTCATGCAAAGCTTTGCTTGATCACGCGTATAGAAAACGAACAAAAAGTTAAGTATGCCCATATAGGCACAGGAAACTTTCACGAAAGTAATGCCCGTGTATACACTGACTTTTCGCTATTTACGCAACACAAAGATATTTGCCAAGAAGTAAATAATGTTTTTTCATTTATTTCACACAGTTATAAACGTTTTCGTTTTAACCATTTAATCGTTTCCCCTCTAACCTCTCGCCGTCGTTTGTATCAAATGATTGATCATGAAATTCAAAATGCGGAACAAGGTGATAAAGCTGAAATTATATTGAAGCTTAATAATTTAGTCGATAAAGGGCTGATAACGAAACTGTATGCCGCTAGTAACGCGAAAGTAACGGTTCGTTTGATTGTTCGTGGTATGTGTTCACTTATTCCTGGTGTGAAAGGAATGAGTGAAAAGATAAAGGTAATTTCGATAGTTGATCAATTCCTTGAACACCCTCGAGTAATGGTTTTTCATAATCAAGGAAATAAGCAGGTTTTTATTACTTCAGCCGACTGGATGGAGCGAAATTTAGATAATCGCGTTGAAGTCGCTTGCCCTATTTACGATGAAAGCTTAAAAGCACGAATTTTACAAACTTTAGAGCTACATTTTAAAGATAATACCAAAGCCAGAGTTATTAACCGTCAACAAAACAACCGCTATGTTCAACAAGGAACTAAGGAACAAGTACGCTCACAAATCGCTATTTATGATTATCTACAAGAGCAAGAATTTCTCGACCAACAAGCATTAATTAAGCTGTTGAATGTTAAAAGTGAGTCTACAATTAATAATGACACGTTTAAAAGTCATGAGTAAATAATGTCCATGATTGAATTACCTATGGGAAAAAATAATATCGACAATACAGTTGATTTGTCGCAACAATATTTTGCCGCTCTAGATATGGGCTCTAATAGTTTTCACTTTGTACTTGCTAGACAAGTAGGAGAGGAACTACAGATAATGCATTCTGAAAAGTATCGCGTAAAGCTCGCTCAAGGGTTAAATCATGATAACGAATTAAGTGAAGAAGCCATTGTACGTGGTGTAACAACACTAGGAAATTTAGCTAGCACAGCTCAGCACCTGAACAAAAAAAACTTTCGCATTGTCGCAACTCATACCTTACGTCAAGCCAAAAACATTGAGGCTTTCTTGCAAGAGGCTGCTAAGGTTTTCCCATACGATATTGAAGTGATTTCTGGTCATGAAGAAGCGCGATTAATTTATCAAGGTGTTGCTCAACATAGTGAAAGCTCAACCCAGCAACTAGTTATAGATATTGGTGGCGGTAGTACTGAATGTATTATTGGTAAGCAGCAAAAGATAATTACCCTAACGAGCTTAAATGTTGGCTGTGTTAGCCTTAGCCAGGATTATTTTGCTGAAGGAATGATTAGCGAAAATAATTTTAAGCAAGCTATTCGCAGTGTTAAACATGAAATTGACTCTATTATAAAACGGTTTAAAAAATCGAACTGGCAAAGAGCTATTGGTACCTCTGGTACTTTTAAATGTATCTATAAAATCATCAATGCCGAAGAAAGCTTACCACAGCCCTTCTCACTCAAACAATTGAAACAGCTAAAGAAAAAACTACTTAAACATCATCATTGTAACGAATTAAATATTAATGGCTTAAATGAAAGTCGGAGAGAACTAATTTGCGCAGGAGTTGCTATAGCCATCGCATTAATGGAATGTTTGGATATTGAAAGCCTCGATTTTTGTCAATATGCTCTACGCGAAGGTGTTTTATATGAACAGCTTGAAAACCTGACTCATGGCCCATTAACTAACAACGTCCGTGGGCGTAGTGTCGACAACTTAGCTCAGCGCTTTAATATTGACCAAGCCCAAGTTCACAATGTTCAAGAACTTTTAAAGTCTTGGTTACGTCAAGTAGAAGATAAATGGCAGCTACAAGAGCCCATATACGCTGAGTTATTAATGTTTGCTGTTCAGTTGCACGAACTGGGCATTGATATAAATCCTTCAGGTTATCAAAAACATGGACAATATATTTTAACGCATAGTGATTTATCTGGCTTTAATCAAGAACAACAACAAGCACTTGCATGGCTTGTAGGTAATCAACGTAAAAAAATTTCGCCACTAAACGAGTATCGTTGGTATTTATTAAAAACCAATAGCTTAAAACAGTTATGCGCCTTGCTACGCTTAGCAACCTTACTTTGCCAACAACGTCAAAATGATGGTCATTCACTTACTGATAATTCAGCCATTATAAACATTGTTAAAGTTGATGCTACTGGCAGTAATCTAACAGTACATATTGATCAACAATGGTTACTTAATAGGCCAATTGTTGATACTGAATTATTTTATGAACAAGCAACAATGCTAGCACTTGGTATTGAGTTAGAAACCGTAATTGATAATGACAATGAGATAGGATATTAATTTATTTACTCATTTATTAAGCGGGTAACTAAAGGTAAGCTAACTCTAAAGCACGCGCCTGCTAGCTTGCCATTAACAACCTCTATTTCACCATGATGTTTCTTTACGATGGAATCAACAATTGCTAACCCCAAGCCACAGCCACCAGAATCTCGAGAACGACTAGGGTCTAAACGTGTAAAAGGCTCGAAGATACGAGAGACTTTCCCAGGAGGAATACCGACACCATCATCTTCTATAATTAATGTAACCTCCTGTGTTGTAAAACAGAGAGTGATACGGCAAGTCGATGTTGCAAAGCGTCCTGCATTTCTGAGTAAGTTCACTATCATACGTTTGAGTAGGTTTTCGTCTGCACTAATATCAACAGCGTCAAAACTCAATTCATTCAGCTCAAAGTTTATTTCATGATAGAAAGGGCTCACTTGTTCAATAGCTGCTTTACATACTTCAACTAAACTAATCTTTCTATAACTCAGAGCAGATTCACTATCTTTTAATCGTGCGTAATAAAGTAACTCTTTCACCAATTTATCAAGGTCGTCTAGCGAAGTATGAATACTTTTTCGTAGCTTTCCTTGTTCGTTTTCAGGAGACTCTTCAAGCATTTCTAGGGCAAACTGTATTCTTGCCATTGGGCTTCTAAACTCATGTGCAACACCGTGTAATAGGTCACGTTGTAGTAATAAGCGGTTTTTATTATCATCCTGCAGCTCTACTATATGTGAAGCGAGTTGCTTAATATGATGGTATACATCTGGCTTATGTTCATCAAAGTTAAAGGGCAAGTTAGTAATTGCGTTACTTAACTTTTTTCGTTTTCTTTCAATATAACTTAAATAAAAGAAAGCTAGAATTACATTTAAAAAAGTAGCGGTTACCCAACTAAACCAGTCACTTAATACGGTTAACCAAGAATTAAAGACTACCGGCCCCAACTCCACGGTAAACTCATCGTTTAGAGGGTAATATATAGTCGCATTGTCCATATCAACAAAACCTTGCTTTGATTGAGGTTGTGATAAATGCGATTTAATGTAGTCATCAAGTTTACTGTCATTACGAGAAATAACTCGACATTGCCCGTCAAATTTTTTCGCTAATAACGTCGTATACTTTTGCCATTCTGAGCTTGGTGCATGTTCAAACAGTTTATGTGTATCCTGTTTGACTTCAAGGAGGTAATCGTTGTACTGCTCGTATACGTACAACTCCAAACTATAATATATATGATTGCTCATTAAACTCGCTACGACAAAGTTAATCAGCAAGAGTAAGGTAACAACAAATATTGGCTTTCGCGTATTAATCTGCAAGAAGGTAACCTTTATTTCGTATGGTCTTTATAATTTGTGGCTCTTTAGGATCGTCTCCTAACTTTTTACGTAAGCGAGAAATTCGCAAATCAATAGAACGATCATAACCGTCAAACTCAAGGCGAAATATTTCTAAATGCAATTGATCTCGAGAAATAATCTCCCCCGCCGATAAAGAAAGTACCCAAAGTAAATCAAATTCAGCACTAGAAAGGCTGACCTCTTTTTGCTGATAAGTCACCAGGCGCTTTCTCGCATCAATCAATAACTCACCTCGACTTACTTGGCGAATATCTTGTTGGTTACTTTGAGTTAAGACAGTCTGACGTCTTAGTTGTGCACGAATATGTGCTAATAGCACGCGTGGTTTAATTGGTTTACACAAATAGTCATCTGCACCAACTTCTAGGCCGGTTACTTCATCAATATCATCATCTAAGGCGGTTAGCATTATTATTGCGCCAAAAAAGCTATGGCGAATATCTTTGCAAATCGTTAACCCGTCTAATCCAGGAAGCATAAGATCTAAAACAATTAAATCAGGCTGATAATCGAGAATACGTTGCTTAGCTTGATCACCATGATGTTCAACTTCCACTAAAAAGCCATTCGAACGGAGAAACTGACTAATTAATACCGTCAGTTCAATATCGTCATCAATAAGTAGTATTTTGTCTTTACCTGCCATATTGTTCCTATGCAAAAAGGCAAAGTTTCACTTTGCCTTTCTTTTCTCCTTGACTATTTCTTCAGACAAAGCTCATATAACTTTGCATTTATTTTTTCTGCAAACTGATAGTTAATGCGTCTATTTTCACGATCTTGGCTACTTTTAAGTACATCACCTGTTCCTGATAATAAACGAATACCACAGCGTTTTTTTATTTCTTTAACATTCTTATTTTCTAAACCGGGTAAAACAACTCTCCGACCTACCAAACCATATAAACGATAATCTTTAGTTGCAATAGCATCTTCTAATGCTTGTTCAACACGGTTTAAGTTTTTTGCTACAGGCTCTTCTTTTACTGTTGTTTTTGGCGGTGTCGCTTCATTATTACAAGCTGACATAGCCAAACCGAAAAAGGTGATCGTTGTAATAAAAAAGGCAAGTTTGAATGTTTTCATTTTAACACCTTTTTAAGTCGCCCTATTGCCATTAATACTAAGATTAACAAATAAGTGCCCGCACCACCCGATGATTTTCCACTATCGCTTTTGACTTTAGCTGACACTGTAACCGCTACAGTTCCTGCTTGGCTTTCTAGCTGGCCATCGCTGATTAAATAAGTTATTTTTTCAGTACCTGTAAAGCCTTTTTGAGGGCTATAACTTATTTTATTATTTTCAATAATCACGCGGCCTTTGCCGGTATAATTTACAGACTTTATCGTTAATGATTCATCATCAACGTCAGAATCATTAGTTAAAACATCAAAGATATTGTTCGTTGAATCTTCGGTAACACTTGCAGAATCATCAATAATAACCGGCGCATCATTAATAGCACTGACCATTACTTTTACTGTAAATTCATCACTGGTAAGTTGACCTTTGCTCGCCGTTAGTTTTAATTGCAACTCACCTGTAAAGTTTAGTGCAGGTGTTATTTTTTGATTTTCAATTTGATAATTGTCACCCGCCAAAAGTGTAATGCTGTCTACGTTTTGATCCTGACTAAAAGTGAGCTTGCTCTTATCTAAAGTAAACACTTCATCTTCGTTGATAGTCAATGTTTCTTGACTCAAAAATATTGGTTTTGTATTAACACTAGTGCCTGAGCTATTAACTTTTATATCACCAGTATTAATAGCAAAGAAAATATTGTTATGACAAGCAATTTTCACCCTTGCTGTTTCTGTATTTAAATCAGATATATTTACGAGTTGACTGCCATCATTAGGTGTTTCACTAGCTAATACTTGATTAAAATTAGCCCCAGAGTCAGTAGAAAGTAAAATATTCACTGCCGAACATGATACAGGCTGTTTATCGGTATCGGCAACATGCCAAGTAACCGTTTGCTGCGTTCCCTGCCAAGAAACGCCAGCACTTGGTTCTGTTATAGAAAAACCCTGTTCGTTTCCTATAACAGACACTTTCATCGCATCATTTACTACATTACTTTTATTATCTCTCACTACGAAGCGAAAGTTTAAATCTCTGCTTGTTGTAGGTAAAGTTTCGCCGTAGCTTTGCTTGGCTGCTAATATATCTTTTAGCTGTGGAAATGTTCTAACTTTACTGTTATTCGGAGCGAAAACTCTAAATAATGGCCGTTTTCCATCATCTGTATTATCTTCTTCTTTATTACTAGAAATAGTACCTAAGTCGTACTGCTCCCAACTATAGAATAAACTGTCCCCATCGCTATCACTGGCTTGTCCTGTTAATGTAAAAGGAGTACGAGCGGGAATAATGTAGTTGTTCCCTGCATCAACGCTAGGTATGTTATTATTTCTGGCTGACTTAACTCCACAAGTATTCCCTGTACCATTGCTAGTAAATTCGCTTATTTGCTCAATTGAGTGTAAGTGAAAGTAAGCGTCTGAATTGTTTTGCAAATTTTGATCTTCACAAATTCCTGCATAACCCATAATGGTAGATGCACTGCCAGGTTCGTACGCGCTGTTTGACTCTCTATTCCCTTCACAACCACCTAGCGCACCATTAAAGGTATGCTCAGCGCCAAACTGATGTCCAATCTCATGTGCCACATAATCGATATGAAATGAATCACTAGTTGGGCTATCGCTTCCGGTAAGTCCTTGAGCTTTTTGTTCACTACATACGACACCTAGTCCCGCTAGTCCGCCGCCACCAGTTCCAACCACATGACCGAGATCGTAAGCGTCAACATTTATAGCCGAATTAATCACTTCAGTAACGACATCAATGTCTTCATCAGTATTATTAAACGGGTCTGTAGCTGCATCAAGAAAAAGAATACTATCGTTATTAGCTACCAACTCTAAGTTTATCGCTAAATCTCTCTGATAAACTTCATTTACTCGGTTTAGCATGGTGACTACTGATGCAAGACTCAACTCCTTAGTACCGCCATGAAATGCACTGTACTCTGCTGTAGCAGCGACAGCAATTCGATATGTGGTAAGGTTACTAGCACTTTTTTTACTCTTTCTTAATGGCGTACTGCTAGTACTTTGTTGTAGTGCGGTATTCTCTCTTGGTGCTAATCGTTTTCCTAAAGCATTAAGGCTCAAAGGTTGCGCGTCTTTTTTAAAATAACTGTGGTATGTAGCGCGATTATTTCGTTTGATAGGGTCAATAAAGACTTTATCATTTTCAAAGCTAAAAACACCATGAAAGCCATGAGGAGTTATATCGAAGTTCCCGTGATTTTCAGGTTTATCAACTTGATAACCGGTAAATGTTTTTATTGAAGGGTATTTTTCTGCTAGTCCACTACTCATTACGCTACTAGCAGATAAACGAAAAGTAGCAAACTGTCCATTAGGTAGTGGTAAATCTAAAACAACCTCTTTTTCTTCAGCTAAAATTTGAGTCAATAAGTCGACATTTAATTCGAAGTTTTTATCATTAACTGCGCGACTATTCAGCTCAGAGTAGTGCTGAGTAACTTGTTGCTTGTTCGCCTTAGTAATTTCTTTCCATTGCGATGAATTAAACGCTATATGTTCATTGGTGGCATAAGCTTGGTTCATTATTAATGCACTTAACAAGCTAATTATTAACGGGGATTTTTTCATATACTTCTCCAAGTCATGTAATGAATTACATGTAATCATTTTAGTCATTATTCGCTGATGTCACTTTATAATGATCTGGAGAAGTTTAGCGTATCGATTTGTCTGCTGTTTGTATCCACCTTGATACATAAAAAAGGTCTGACTATAAGTCAGACCTTTTTGTATTTAATTTTTTAATATGTACTTTTAAAATTTAAGACCTAGTTTTTTCAATTCTTTTTGAACAACTGAATTAGGTAATGGAATATAACCATCTTTCTCAACAATTTTCTGACCTGATTGAGACAATACCATTTTCAAGAACTCAGCATCCATTGGCGCTAACGCTTTGTTTGGGTGCTTATTAACATAAACGTATAAGAAGCGAGATAATGGGTACTTTTTCGAAATTGCATTTGCCATGTTTGCCTCAACATAGTTATCTCCTTTCTTAGATAATGCTAAAGCACGAACACCCGATGTTTTATAGCCAATTCCAGAGTAACCAATGCCATTCAAAGAAGCTGACACTGATTGTACAACTGATGCAGAACCAGGTTGTTCATTCACACTGTTTTTGAAGTCGCCTTTACACAATGCTTTCTTTTTAAAGTATCCGTAAGTACCAGAAACTGAGTTGCGACCATAAAGTTGAATGTCTTTACCTTTCCAACTACCGGTTAAACCTAAATCACCCCAACGGTCAGCATCTTTATCAGCACCACATTTTCGGTTATTAGAAAAAATGGCATCAACTTGATCAATACGTAACCCCTTAATCGGATTATCTTTGTGTACAAATACTGCTAATGCATCAATTGCTACTCGAACTGCGGTAGGTTTATAACCAAAGCGCTTTTCAAAAGCTTCGATTTCACGTGATTTCATTTTTCGGCTCATCGGCCCTAAATTTGAAGTTGCTTCTGTTAATGCTGGCGGAGCAGTCGATGAACCAGCAGCTTGAATTTGTATGTTCACATTAGGGTAGGTACGTTTAAAGTCTTCTGCCCAAAATGTCATCATGTTCGCTAAAGTATCTGAACCTACTGATGAAAGATTCCCAGAGATACCACTAACTTTTTTATATTCAGGTAAATCTTTGTCTATCGCTAAAGACGAAAAACTTACCAAACTTGTTAAACTGATAATGCCTAAAGCACGTTTAAAACCCATGTTATTCTCCATTAAGAATATTTATTCCCAACTAAATTATTATTAATTTGGTTGGAGCTAATTAATTTGTGAACACTATATAAACCTAATGTGACAATTATATTTAAGCTTTATGACACTTGTATGACAGCCAATAATATTTAATATAAAAATTCCCGCCTCTTGTTTTATATATTAAATATTAACGAGTGAATACTATTCGTTACACTTTTATTTCAGAATTATTACAGTTTTATGACGGTCAATATTACTATAGGGAATCTTAATTGTTATTATCAAAATACACTGTGAATAATTCTCATTTAATGAAGTCATCGAGGTTTAATATTAGCTATTTTACACTTTTCCCCCTATACCAATTAAGTACATTGGATTTTTAATAAAAGGAATTATTATGAACTTAAAGCACAAATTATTGATCACATTTCTGGCTATCGCTCTAATTCCCACCATAGCTGTTGGCCTAATCGCCAGTTATATTTCTAGTTCGGCACTTGAACAACAAGCATTCTCACAACTTATTTCGGTACGAGAAATAAAAAAATCTCAAGTAGAGGACTATTTTAGTGAACGCAAAGGTGATATTGAAATATTAGCTGAAACGCTGCAAAAAACGCTCGATTTTAGCTCTCTAAATGCATTAAGAATTAGTGCTGATAACCAACATGGCTTTTTTGAAAAGTTCATTAATACTTATGGTTACTATGACTTTTTTATTATTGACGATACTGGTGATATTTTTTATACCGTCACTAAAGAAGCTGATTATCAAACGAACCTTTTAACCGGTGCTTATAATCATTCTGGCTTAGGCACATTGTACAAAAAAGTTTCGCAAGGTAATGAGTTTGCAATGTCTGACTTTAGTCGTTATGCGCCAAGTAATAACGAGCCAGCAGGATTTATTGCTTTACCTTTTTTCAGTGAAAACGGTACACCCATCGTTATCGCTTTACAGTTATCGATAGATAAAATTAACACCTTAATGCAGCAACGAGCTGGTATGGGTGATTCTGGTGAAAGTTACTTGGTCGGTAGTGATCTCCTCATGCGCTCTGATTCATTTTTAGACCCTAAAGGTCATTCTGTTATCGCTTCTTTTGCTGGAACTGTAGAGAAAAATGGCGTAAATACCGAAGCCGCACAATTAGCCATTTCCGGACAAACGGGTACAAAAATAATCACCGATTATAACGGCAACCCCGTATTGTCTGCTTATACCACCATTAATGTTAACGGCATAAAATGGGCACTATTATCTGAAATAGATGTTGCAGAAGCATTTGAGCCTATGTATCAGATGTACTGGAATATCGCTTATGTTATCGCACTTTGCCTTCTTGTAATTATTGGTGTTTCCCTACTAACCTCAAAATCGATCATTAGACCTCTGGGTGGTGAACCAAATGAAATGCAAAGAATTTCTGAAACCATTGCCGACGGTGATTTGATGATCACATTTTCTGATCATGATAATCACTCTAGTGTCTATGGAGCGATGCAAAGAATGACAGCGCACTTACGCACTATCATCAGTGAAATTATTCATGACAGTAATAATTTGAACAATGTCGCGATGGAAACCAGTGCCTTAAGCTTGCAATCATCAACAAGCCTCCATGACCAAAAGTCGAATATTGAACAAGTTGCAACCGCCGTTGAAGAAATG
>Ga0209291_1002618_pt1 | contig 14318 bp, 11 predicted proteins | sample GOMGulsemesocosm_FD_184633 | JGI IMG/M metagenome (GOLD analysis project Ga0209291, IMG submission 184633) | Methane-oxidizing microbial communities from mesocosms in the Gulf of Mexico - GOM9B Gulf of Mexico (SPAdes) (version 2) | ecosystem: Environmental > Aquatic > Marine > Cold seeps...
TCTTGAGTAGAAATTTGTGTACGCTGCGCTAAAGTGCGTACTTCGTCTGCGACAACGGAGAAACCTCTGCCTTGATCCCCAGCTCTAGCGGCCTCTATAGCGGCGTTGAGTGCGAGTAGATTGGTTTTCTCCGCAATGCTTTTAATAACATCAATAATTGATCCTATGCTTTCACTATCACCTTCCAGTGTTTTAATGCGCATCGATACATTTTCTACATCTGAGATTAGCGCATTGGTGGCAATCACCGCTTGGTTGACAATGTTTGATCCCTGCTCAGCTTGATCGCTCGTGTTTTTAGCATCACAATCAGCAATCTCTGCGTTTTTAGCAATTTCTTGGGCAGTTGCCATCATTTCATTCATGGCAGCGGCCACTTGTTCAGTTTCATCGCGTTGAGTATCGATACTTGAATTGGCATTGACGCTGATTTCTGTCATATCGCCAGCCGCAGTGGCCAGTTGATTAGTCGCAACTAAAATTTGTCCGATAATATGGTTCATTTGCTCAATCATATTGTTAAAACTTGTCGCTATAGAACCCAGCTCGTTATCGCCTTTAATATTGAGTGTCAGCGTCAAATCCGATTCAGATGATATTTGCTCTATTGTCTGTTGCATATGCTGTAATGGGAAAATCATCGATCTATAGATATAAGTTGATATCCCAATCAACAATAAAATCAGTCAACCTGATAACAGTGAAAGCGTAAAAACGTTGTCATTATAGATTTTGCCAATGTGCAAATACTCCTTTTCGGCGACTCTTAACTGTAAGTTGACTAACTGGGATATTTTCTCACTAATAGGGTCTATAGTTGCGTACAAAGGACCATCTAGCGCTTCGAGTTTACCTTTTGGGTTTCCCTGCATCCGGCGAAGTACCCGCAGTACGTTGTCTATGGCTACATTTGCGGGCAAGAAAAGAGCTTGGGCTTCATTCGCTAAAGTCTCCTCTTCAACGGTTAGGTTTGTCGCTAAATAGGCACTCCACTTATCCGCTATTTCGAGTTTGGATTTTTCTATATCTGAAATTGTTTTCTCAAGAGTGAATAAGCCAGCATTCGCTTTATTAATGGCATCAATAACCAGTACCGCATAATCATCGGCTATAACTTTCAAGCCTTCTAATGGCACGACCCTGTCATTATAAAGTCTACTACTGCCTTGCTCTGTTGTTTTTAGCGCCTGCAATGAAAGAAAAATAATAAATATTAAGCCTACTATCGGCAATACTGATAGCACTATAAGTTTTGTTTTTATTGAAATGTTATTAAGCATACAGACTCCCTAGTACCTGGTATGTCCAGCATTCAGGTATTTTTGAAAAAGAGCCTGTTTAACATTTGTGAGTATGTTGTTTGTTAGATGCAGGCTATTTAATTTAAGCCTAGGAAGTTTATCTAGTTTTGCAAGGAAATTGCCACAAAAAAATGCAGCTGTTAATTTTCGTTAAACAGCGCATTTATTTGAGCCGCTGGTGTATTGGAAGTTCTTTATCGAATTTCAGTGGTTATTTTTATAAGTCTCTTAGAGTAATAAAATGAATACATGCGGAAACCATTATTACTTACAAAAAGAAATTATTTGACAGTATTTTAATTTTAAGGGGCTGACGACGATTGCCAATTCTGCTGAAGAGATCTACCCATGAAACATGAAAAAGTAAGTCCTATCAACGTTCACTGACTACATCCCATTCAAAAATCGCGTAGTATGTGGTTATCCTCATTTAAGGCTCTTCAAGTTGATGTTTAAGCGCTCAGTGATCACCCTCGTTTTGTTGTTTGGTTTAGCCATCGCACTGTTTAGTGTGTCTGAGTATTCGCGTGAGAATGCGATCAATACCCTGCAGATGCGTACCCATGCTGATTTGAATCGCTATGTTTTGACAATGCGTCAAAAGCTATCGCGCTTTCGCGATATACCGCAGTTGTTATCTACCCATCCTGACTTAGTCAGAGCGCTACGCGATCATGCTAACTCCAACGATATCGCTCGCGCCAACTTACATTTAGTCAAAGTAAATCAGATTTTAGGCGCACGTGATAGCTATATCATGGACAGCCAAGGCATGACCATAGCCGCCAGTAACTGGCAGGGGCCGGGCGCTTTTAATGGTCGTAATTTTAGTTATCGGCCCTATTTCATCAAGGCGATGAAAGGAGAGCTAGGACAGTATTTTGCACTGGGTTCGACCTCTAAAAAACGTGGCTTTTTCTATGCCTATCCGGTGCGTCACAGGAGTGAAATTCTCGGCGTTATCGTGGTGAAAATAGACCTAAATGAGATTGAGCAAGATTGGAACGAGCAGGATACTGAATTGTTAGTGAGCGATGAGGACGGGGTTATTTTTATCTCGACGCGCGAGCAGTGGAAGTTTAGAACACTTAACTCACTCAAAGAAGACGATAAGCAGCGTATAGCACGGTCTAAGCGTTATGTGGGGCAAGATCTCACTGCCCTTAATATTATTCACCGCGAGCAATCGGACAATAACAGCGAAATTATTCGCCTGCGAGAACCACTGGGTAAAAAGGCAGAGCAACAGTATTTAATTCAAAGTGCGATAGTGGGCAACAGTGATCTGAATGTATCTATTCTGGCGGATTTGGAAAGTGTGCAGCGCCAAATACTGGTTAATATGTTGTATGTGGGCACTTTATACATAGCTTTGGTATTGCTGGTGATGGTGATCGTTGCCAGAAAACGTATTGCCAAGCAAAAGGCCCAGTTTGAACTGCTGGAATTACAAGCCTTAGAGAGCAGCGGAGCTAGGATAAAAGCCATTTTGAACAACACTTGGGCAGGTCTTATCACTTTAGATACCAGGGGTCGTATCGAGAGCATGAACGTGACGGCACAGAAGCTTTTTGCCTATTCAGAGCAGGAGTTACAAGGAGAGCAGTTCTATCCGCTATTGGAAGGTGTGGATCAAGTATTGTACGCAGAACAGATTAATCCACAGCGGAATTTCACTACAGAGCTGTTGATAGAAGGGCGGGTGAAGTGCGGTGATGGCACGCAGCTGCCTGTCGAATTCGTGGTAGGTAATATGCAGCAACAAGGCGGTTTACACTTTTTGATCACCGTACAAGATGTCACAGAACGCAAGCAATATGAGGATCAGCTAGCACAGTCTAAACGTTTGCTTGAGAGTCGTGTTGAACAGCGTACGATAGAGCTCACTAGCGCAAACGAGCGGCTCATTCAAGAAGTAGAGCAACACAGTAATACTCAAAATGAACTCATTCAAACGGCAAAATTGGCCGTCATCGGCCAGATGTCGGCCGGTATTAACCACGAGCTAAATCAGCCGTTGATGGCTATTCGGGGCTATGCGGATAATGCGCGCAAATTTTTAGAACTTGAAAATGAAAAAAATGTGGATAGTAATCTCAATGAGATATCACTGCTGACTGAGCGCATGGCTAAAATATTGCACCCGTTAAAAGAGTTTTCACGCAAAAGTAGTGGCTTGCAACAACCGGTATCAATGAACGCTTTGCGCAGTGGTGTGATCGCTATTTTATATCCGCGTTTACAGAAATCTAAAGTGGCAGTGGACTGGCCGCCAATGGACAAAGACTACCAAGTGCTCGGTGATTTACTGCGCTTAGAGCAAGTCATGGTTAATTTGATTTCCAATGCCATGCAAGCGGTGGAAAGTATTTCTTATGAGGGCGATAATGAGCCTAAGATTACTATTAGCCAGTCTATTCAAGAGTCGCAACTACTGATACAAGTACGTGATAACGGCCCGGGAATAGCGGGAGACGATATCAATAATATCTTTGAGCCTTTCTATACCACTAAACAAGAGGGGCAGGGGTTAGGCTTAGGTTTATCTATTTCTGCGCGAATTATAGAAGATGTTGGTGGTGAGCTTAGCGCTGACAATTATTATTTAGGCAAAGAGCAGGCAGATATTGCCGGTGCACAGTTTAGCGTGTTTTTGCAGTTGGGCATAACAAACGGGAAAGGCAAATGGGAAAATTGAATTAAATGCAACAGTTACAAAGCGAGAAGCGTTCAACCCAAAATGTATTGCTGGTGGATGACGAGCCTTCAATACTGACCTCTTTGGGGCAAAGTTTAGAATTGGCTGGGTTTGCAGTCGTTCGCTGTGACAGTGCCAAAGAAGCACTGGCCATTCTAAGTGCCCAGTGGGAAGGAGTGATTGTCTCTGACATTTCAATGCCTGACATAGATGGCTTGAGCTTGATGACACGTGTCAGTGAAATAGATGCGGATATCCCAATGATACTAATGACTGGTCACGGTGATATCTCTATGGCAGTCTCGGCGATTCAAAAAGGGGCCTATGACTTTTTAGAAAAGCCGTTTGCTCCGGATCGCTTAGTCGATGTAGTGCGCCGCGCTAGCGAAAAGCGCGCCTTATCACTTGAAAACCACCGCCTGCGCAATGAGCTTGAGTCACAGAGTGCATTGGGCCCACGGATCATTGGCAATAGCCCTAAAATAGTCCAGTTAAGACGTATTATTCAAAGCGTGGCGGATGCGCCAACAGACATCTTAATCGAAGCGGAAACGGGTACCGGTAAAGACTTATTAGCGCGTTACATTCATGAACACAGCAATCGTCGCGAGCATAAATTTGTCGCGATAAACTGTGGAGCAGTGCCGGAAAACTTGATCGAAAGTGAGTTGTTTGGCCACGAGAGAGGTGCCTTTACCGATGCCAAGGCAAGGCGCATTGGCAAGTTCGAATACGCCGACGGTGGCACCGTTTTTCTTGATGAGATAGAAAGCATGCCGCTGGTATTGCAAGTCAAATTACTGCGAGTGATCGAAGAGCGCAGTATTGAACGACTTGGCGCAAATGATCCAATAAAACTGGATTTACGCATAGTCGCGGCCACTAAAGTAGATTTAAAAACACTGGCTGAGCAAGGTAGATTTCGAGAAGATTTATACTACCGCTTAAACGTAGTTAAAGTAGAGATCCCGCCACTTAGAAGCAGAAAGGACGATATACCGTTACTTTTTCAACACTTTTCTATTATTGCATCCACTCAATATGGTCGTGATGTACAGGAGTTATCAACCCAACGTATGGCTGCGCTAATGCGTCATGACTGGCCGGGTAATATCCGAGAGTTACGTAATATTGCTGAGCGTAATGTTCTGCTTGGCGAGAGCGGAGCTTTTGGTTTTGATGACAACTTAATTACTCAGGAAAGCAGTGGGCTGAACTTGGCTGAGCAAGTCGGCCAGTTCGAAAAGCTACTGATCCATACAGAGCTTGCCAAGTGCGGTGGTTCTATCCAAGATACTCAAAAGAGTTTAGATTTGCCGCGCAAAACCTTGTACGACAAAATGAAGAAATACGGTTTGGATAAGAGTGATTATAAGCCGTGATGGGGGAGGAAAGGTCGAAGGTTATAAGTCGCAAGTCGTTAGTCGAGGGTTAAAAGTCATAGATTGATCGTTAGTATTGCAAATTGAGCGATAGGGTTAAATGATGCTCAAGACTCAAGACTCAAGACTCAAGACTCAAGACTCAAGACTCAAGACTCAAGACTCAAGACTCAAGACCTTTTCTTCCTTAGCAGTATAAATACTCCAGAAGCAATAATCACACATGTCCCTAAAATTGAGCTACTGCTGGGAATATCCCCCCAGACAAGAAAACCGATCAACATTGCCAGTGGAATAGAAGAGTATTTAAAGGGGGCAACAAAGGAGAGCTCGCCCATCCGGGTAGTGATGATGTAAGTCGTGTACGCGCCCATAATAAAAAAGCTGGCGATCGCGAGAAGACCTAAGTGCTCAGCGGTGATAGCTTGCCAGCCAAATGGTAGTGTGGCGAGGCCTGCCAGTGTCACCATCCAAGCGGTAGTGAAAGCTATCTGAGTAGGGCTTAAAACACTGGGGATATTGCGCACAAATATATCGCGCAGCGCAGTTAAAAACGCTGCCATTAAGGGTAGTATTACCGCCCATGAATTCAAGGATGCCTGCTGTAGGTCTGCGACTAACACCACGCCAATAAAGCCTGTGACCACCGCACACCAACGTCGCCAACCGACTTTTTCTTTAAGAATAGTGGCTGCCAAAATAGTCAGCATCAATGGGCCGCAAAATACCAAAATAATAGCGGTTGCTAAAGGCAGTAGTACTAACCCCGTTAAATAACAGGCGGCAATAGCGACTTCAAAAATAGAGCGTATCAAGTTCCAGCGATTCCAAGCAGCAGCGGGAATAATTTGCTGTTTTTTATAGCTCAGTAACAGTGAAAATAATAGACAGACAAATACTCCGCGCACAAACAGGATTTGCCCGACGGGTAAGTCATCGCTGAGAAACTTGATGAGAGCATCGCCACTGGTGAATAGTGCAAGCGATAACACCATAAAGAGTGCCGATTTGAGGTTGTCTGATTCTTGCAAGTGAGTACCTAAAGACAGAGTTGAATTAAACGGATAGTTTAAAGGTTAGTTTAAAAGATAGTTTATAAAGCTTTTTCGATCTTATTGACGAACTTAATGATTTTCTTTTCAGTAAGGCTCTCACTGCCATACAGAGATAACATTTTAAAAGAGCAGTTTTTAGCACAAGCCCCACGCACACCGTACTTTAATGCTTTCATCACCGGTCTTCTCAGCACTAAGTAATCGACCCACCGAGGAGCGCCTAAAGTAGTGATCACCTTCATTTCTTTAAGGTTGTCTAGTAACGGTTTAATTGGGCCGTAATCGTCAGCGTGATCGTAGGCATGGCCCGGGGCCCAAACTCGATCAATCCAGCCTTTTAAGATAGCAGGTAAACCGAACCACCAAGTGGGGAATATTAAGATTAAAGATTGAGTGTCTTTAAGCTGCTCAATGTCTAAGTGGCTGTGAGTATCATAAAACTTGTCATCGAAATAGCTTTGTCTTTCAGCCTCAGATAATACCGGGTTGAATTGCTCTTGGTAAAGGTCTTTTACGGTGACTTGATGGCCCTTGGATTTAAGCTGCTCGATGGTTTTAGCCGCTAAGTGCTGACAGAGACTATCTTTCAAGGGGTGGGCTATTACTACTAATGTTTTCAACGCTCTGTCCTGAAATATCATCCTAATTGGGTAATTGAATTTAGCACAAATGTAGAATGATGGAAGCCTTCTAGAGTAGGTTTTTTTATTTGTAGTAAAAGTGATAGATTTAAAAACGAAGCGTGCTTTAAACGCTCCGTGTTAATGGATTAATACAAACAGAGGGCTCAAGTAACCCTAGCTGCGAAAATTAACAGGTACTTTGCATCAGGCAAAGCACAAATACAACGCGACTCCCACGGCTAAAAACAGCGTCTCAGCCAACAGTAATATAATGGGCGGCCAGCCTAGTTTCGCCAACTCTTTAAACGAGGCCTTCATGCCAAGGCCAACCATAGCAACGATCAAACACCAGCGCGATATATCCGTGGTGGCACTGACCACTTCTTCAGGGAAAGACACTGTACTGTTCAAAGTCACAATCAATACAAATGCGACTAAAAACCAGGGTAGTGGCAGTGATCTTTTTTCTTTGTTGGCAGAGAGTTTATTAGTACTGACCACCATTGAGATGATAATGACGACTGGTACTAGTGCAGCGACCCTCAACAACTTGGTAAAAGTCGCAACATCCCCCACTTCTTGCGACACCATATAACCTGCACCAACCACTTGTGCCACATCGTGAATGGTAGCACCCAGAAATATACCGCCATTAATCGCATCCATACCTAGGGCTGATATCACGAGCGGGTAGGCGATCATCGCCACGGTACTTAGAGCTGTCACACCGATGATAGTAAAGATGAGTTGTTTTTCTGAATCTTTGTTTTGCGGTAAAACTGCGCTGACTGCTAGCGCTGCAGAAGCGCCACAAATGCCGACGGCAGCCCCTGAAAGTACGCTTTGTTGGGTGCTTAACTTGAGCCATCTGCCGCATAGAACACCAAAAATAATGGTGGCGGGCACGCCGACTAAAACGACCACGATAGGTGTTAAGCCAAGGCTCATTAGTTGATCAAAAGTGATTCGCGCACCTAGCAGAGCAATGCCTAAACGCAGCAAATGGGTTGAAGCGAACTGAATTCCATCAACACACTTGCCTTCCAGTGACAGGTAATTAAGTGACATACCCATTAAAAGAGCATATAAAATAGTGGGGCCGCCGTAGTGCTCCGATACAAATTTAGCGGCCATAGCAACAACTAAACAGATGAGTATTCCGGGGAATATATGTCGAATACGCGACTGGGCTGCAGCGTATTTTGGATGCTCTAATATATTAATCAAAAAAAACCTTTATAAGCTATACAAGGAGTAAGCTGAAATATAGAGAGATCTCAGCATAACTACTACATTTAATAATACTGCGTTAACAACAGGCTCTTATTTGTATTCGTTACGTTATTTAGAGGTCTCATCGTTAAAGTTAAATTGCGAGAGAGATACTAATTTTATGAGGATATCGTAAAGTATTAGTTTCAATCCCGTCAAAGGACACGTTAAAAATGGCTATTTATCTATTGCGACAAGTGAGAATGATCTACTGACTTTATTGCTTTTTTTCGATAGCAAGTACGACTGTAAGTCCACGAGTGTATAAAGAATAGAGCCAGCAGCCTGCTCACCATGAGACCAAGTATCATACTTGAAATTATTTAAAAGATACTTTGATTATGCTTAAAAAACTAAGGCGCTTAAAAGCGCCTTAGTTAGGGAACATCAAGCTTAGTTTAGATCAGATTTGTAACTAGCATCTAGCATTGCTTGTGTTTTAGCGGTTTCAGATTTCAACAAGTCAAACCACTTCTCGCCGTCTTTTACGTTGCCTTTGAACCAAGTATATACAGGCTCTGCAGACTTTTGGAACTCCATTTTTTGAGCGGGAGTCGGTACGTAAATCTCGCCACCGTTCTTTTTGAATTCCGAGTAAGCGGCAATTGACTTACGCTTAGGAGAGGCAAAAGTTGCCTGCTGTAGCGCAGAAAAACCATCAACAACTACTTTACGTAAATCTTCAGGCATCTTCTTGAAGCTATCGTTGTTCATGTACCAAAGTGCAGACATGTAAGCGTGGCCATCAAGTGTCACGTGTTTTAGACCTGCTTCTGGGAATTTCATCCCCATGATGTCTGTGATACCGTTTTTAGAACCTTCAACAATACCTGTTTGGAATGAAGTGAATAATTCAGGCCATGGGATAGGCGTAGGACTAGCGCCCATTGCTTTCACCAGTTCTTGTGGTAAATCAGCAACAACCGTACGGATTTTTAGACCCTTTAAATCACTCGGTGTTTTAACCGTGCGCTTAGTGTTGGCAAAGTTTCTCCAGCCACCCGTGTTACCGATGGTCATTAGACGTACTTTATCGTCTGAATCAGCAAGGATTGATTTGCGCATTTCGCGCGTGAAATCACCGGCTAATACAGATTCTGCTACCCGGTCATCTGTTAGTAAGTAAGGAAGATCCAATACTTGTACGTACGGATACATGTTAGCTGCGCCACCGGATGTTGAGATATAAACATCGACAGAACCATCTTCTAGTGCTTGTAGACATTCAGTACCATTAGCACATAGCTGAGTACCAATGAATAAATCAACCGCAATTCTGCCATTTGAATGAGACTCAACAAAGTCTTTAAAGACGACTAGCCCGTCGTAATCTTCGTCATTCTCATTCGAGTTAGCTGTCGCCCTTAGGTTAAAATCAGCAGCGCTGGCACCCATACTCAATGCTACTGCGGCAGCGACCAAGCTAGCCACGACGGTGCGTTTAATGTTTTTTGTTTTTATCATTACTACTTCCTCTATGTTGGTAAGATTACCCATGGATTCCTAACAGCCCAATAGGCTGCTAGGTAATCGACGAATTTGGTTTGTTTAGCTCGTCTAAGCGAGTCCTAACCATCGTGGGACGGTCATTGATATTGCTGGAAAGAAGGTGATTAAAAATATCACCGCAATTTCGACACATAAGAATGGCAAGATCGCTTTTGCAATGCTTTCTACTTTTACGCCGGAGACGCTGGAGGCGACAAAGAGCACCAGACCCATAGGCGGTGTGGCCAAGCCTACGGTTAAGTTCACCGACATGATGATAGCGAAGTGAACAGGGTCAACGCCGATGTTGATAAATACCGGTGCTAAGATAGGGCCAAGAATAATGATCGCAGGACCTGCATCTAAAAACATACCGATGATGAAGAGCAGTATATTGATCAGAAACAGCAATATGAGCGGGTTGTCACTGATGCCAAGTACAAACTCTGCCAGTTGTTCTGCTGAATGAGATAAGCTGACCACCGTCTTAAAAGCAATGGCTGAACCTACCAGTAATAAAACAACCGCAGAGCCTTTCGCCGCGCGGTTGAATATCTCAGGTAGCTCATTTACTTTGATCGTTTTTAAGACAAACAAGCTGATCACAAGCGCGTAGCCAACAGCAACGGCTGAAGCTTCAGTCGGTGTGAAAATACCCCATAAAATGCCCCCTAATATGATGATCGGCGTGAATAGCGGTAGCGCTGCTGATTTACCGGCTTTTGCGCGTTGCTTCCATGTTTGTTTAGGGGCTGCAACGGGGAAGTCATAACGTTTGGCCATAATGGAGATCATTGCCATTAAACCTAGACCGACTAACAACCCGGGAACAACACCCGCTGCAAATAACGCAGCAACAGAGACTTCCATAGTGTAAGCGTAGATAATCATAATCCCAGATGGGGGAATGATAGGGCCAATAACTGAAGAGGCAGCGGTAATAGCCGCTGAGAATTTACGTGAGTAGCCGTTCTTTTCCATCGCTGGAATCATCATTGAACCGATAGCTGAAGTGTCGGCAACAGCAGAGCCTGACATGCCTGCAAATAGCATGCTCGACATGACGTTTACATGGGCTAATCCGCCGCGTACGTGGCCGATAAAGGACTGCGAAAAGTTAACCAGTGAAAGAGTGATACCACCGCGGTTCATTAGCTCTCCAGCTAACATAAAGAAGGGGATTGCCATGAGTGGAAACGAGTCAATACCGTTGTATATGTTGCGAAAAAGTAGCGGTAAATCTCTATCCATACCCTCAGCTACTAACATAAAGCCCGGCGCGGATAACATGGCGAAGAAGACCGGCATGCCAAGAAGTAAGAACACTAAAAATAGTGGTAGGAAGAGAATAAGCATTAGATTTTTTCTCCTGCGTTTTGACTGTCAGTATCAGGGGAAGCACCAGGGCAAAGCAGTGTCTTTAGCTCAATTAGAACCAGTTCAATATTGACTAAGAACATAGTGCCAAAGCAAACCGGCATGGCGAGATAGATCCAAGCTCTTGATAAGTGGAAAGAGGCTGCGCGGGTGCGAAACCCACGTTGGAAAAACTCTAGCCCTAAAGTGAATAGTTGATACAAAACCAGAGTGGCTATCATCAGTAACAATAACTTTAATAGACCAGACATTATCTTAGGTAGAGAGTGTTGCAAAAGATCAATCGCAACAAAAGAGCCTTGTCGGTAGGCCTCCCCAGCAACCAACGCCATCATCCAAATCATAAATGCTCTGGCAACTTCTTCGGGCCAGGGCAGGGCGTCGTTTAATACATAGCGACAAAAAACTTGCAGTAAAATAGTGGCGACCATAGCGGCGACTAATACCCAAGCGATACTTCGCCCCAGTGCAGCACACGCCAGGTTAAATTTGCTTAAAATACGAATAGCTAGGTTGAGATATAACATAAGTTACCTCCGCTGGCAGGGCTGTACTTAAAAGAGAACAACAAGCTTTGAGAGCTTGTTGTTTAACCGTTTGCTAAGGTACTTCACAACCCTGAGCTGCACTGTATAGCTCGTACCACGTTTCACGATCGAGCTTAATTTCACAAGCTTTAGACAACGCTTTAATTCTATCTAAATTATTAGTGCCTAAAACTGGCAGGATTTTGGCGGGATGTGCTAGTAGCCAGGCAATAGCGATATGATCTGCAGAGCATCCAAAACGCTCGCATAGAGCCTTGAAGAGAGGTTGAATTCTTGTAGCAGCCGCACTGTTAGAGAATATTTCACCGCCAGCGAGTGGTGACCATGCCATTGGCTGGATATCATCTATTTGTAAGTCAGATAAAGTGCCGTCAGAGAAACATTGTGATTGCAACAGGCTGATCTCAATCTGGTTAACCTGCAACTGATGCTTCATGTGCTTTTGCAACAAACGCCAATCACTCGGGATAAAGTTAGAGACACCAATGCCTTTTACTTTGCCTGAATCAATTAGAGCGTCAAGTGTGGCTGCGGTTTGCGCTGCATCCATAAATGGGTCAGGGCGGTGGATCATCAGCAGATCTAAGTGATCAGTGTGCAGGTTCTTTAAGCTTTGCTCAACACTGCTGTTAATGTACTCATCACTAGTGTTGTAGTGCTTAACACGACGATTAGGGAACTTGTCAGACGTCAGTGCAATATTGCACTTGCTGATTAATTGCATCTGATCGCGAAGTTGAGGGTTGGCGGCTAATGCTTTACCAAAAATAGCTTCACATTCGTAATCCCCGTAGATATCGGCATGATCAAAACTGGTGATACCTTGCGCAAGACATGCATCTATTTTAGCGGTTACATTGGCTGCTGAAGAATCACTGTCATCTCCTAAGCGCCAAACGCCATAGACTAACTGAGATAATTTAAGGTCCTTGCTCAGGTTTATTGAATCGATCATTTCTTGTCCTTCTAGTCTTCGCTTTTATTTTTATAAAATTCTATTGTTTAATTACCTTATCAGTGTATTCTTTTTGTGTAAATCAATAATGTATGAATTTATTAAATGAAGTGTTTAACTTAATTATGTTGTCGTCATTTTTTTAATGAAGAGATGCGCACTTTTTGGTGCTACTATTGCCGCTTAAGCGGATTGGATAGAAGGAGGTACTTTGATCGATAATAAGCAGCAAAAACTGCCTTTGTATAAACAGATATGTGAACTACTACATCGCGAAATTACAGCAGGACATTGGTTGCCTGGTGATCGTTTACCGGTGGAGTCAGAACTGGCAAATAGTTTAGGGGTAGCCATTGGCACTTTGCGAAAAGCGTTATCTCATTTAGAGTCTGAGGGCATGTTAGAGCGCAGGCAAGGTTCTGGTACTTACGTAAAACGTGCCCCAACTGGTAATGCGGTTTATCAGTTCTTTCATTTGGAACTACTCAAAGGCGGAGGAGTGCCTACGGCAGATACTTTAAGCATAGAGCTAGTGGTTGAACCTCAAGTTGCAGCGGCTTTGGATTTGCATTACTTAGAAACAAAATTGTGGTGCATTAAGCGTTTACGCTATTTGAATAAGGTACTGGTCGCAGTTGAGCAAATATGGATAGATAACCGTCACAGTGATCAGTTCAGCCAGGACAGTGCCCATGAATCGTTGTATGAGCACTACCGTGAAAATTTTGATTTTTGGATTACTTCAGTAGAAGATCAAATAAGTTGTCAGCAAGTCCCCAATTGGGTGGCGCAGTCGCTAGCGTTGCCATGCGATACCTTATTGCCATTGGTCGAAAGGAAAAGCCGCTCCAATAAAAACCAAATTGAAGAGTTTTCGCGGACTTGGTTTTTAAGTGATAAATGTCGCTACTTTGCGCGCTGGTCATAAAAAGTAAGCGACGTTTTGCATCGCGAAGCTTTCTAGAAATAGCCATAAAGCCCCCTGAGAAAACTCTTTCGCTTAGCCTCGTTTTAACTTTGTGAAGCGGGGTGTTTCTAGTGACTTTTTTTTCTTAAAAGTACAGGTCTCAACCGGTGAAGAGCTAAGCCCTTAATGATTTAGGCTTAGTCTGATTAATCTCCATTAAAACGTATCATCGGCAGCAAATTTTGAAAATTTAGGATAATAAAAAATGAAAAGAACGGTAAATTATGCGCTGCTTGGTTGTGGCATGATGGGCTTAGAGCACGTTAAAAACATTAATTTGATTGATGGCGCTCGAGTCGTTGCGATTGTCGAACCCAATCTAGCCATGAGAGAAAATGCCAGCGCACTGCTACCTGATGCGGTTTTTTATGACAATATAGAGGCATTGATTACGCATCCAGGTTTAGATGCGATGGTGATCGTAACGCCAAACTATCAACATGCAGAGCAACTACTTTTTGTTTTAGAAAACACTGATCTTGCTGTTCTAGTCGAAAAGCCAATTGTGACTGATATGGCGCAAATTTCCGCGATTAAAGCCGCTGCAGCCCAGCATAAAGCGCCTATTTGGGTCGCGATGGAATATCGTTATATGCCCGTTATTAGTCAGTTTAGAGAGGCTTTGAGCAGTGGCGTGACAGGGAATATGAGA
>Ga0209291_1002621_pt1 | contig 14306 bp, 9 predicted proteins | sample GOMGulsemesocosm_FD_184633 | JGI IMG/M metagenome (GOLD analysis project Ga0209291, IMG submission 184633) | Methane-oxidizing microbial communities from mesocosms in the Gulf of Mexico - GOM9B Gulf of Mexico (SPAdes) (version 2) | ecosystem: Environmental > Aquatic > Marine > Cold seeps | place...
CTACAGCAATGATTCGATGAAAGGCGATAGCATTGAAGGTGAGCACCAAGATAATGGTGATTACGATGATAAACGTTATGGCTTTAATGTTGGTTTACCATTAGTAGAAGACACGCTGTTTTTATTCGCTTCTTATGAAAAACTTGATGGTGCACAACTCTTTGAATATTCACCTATGGGTGGAAGCAACCCACAAGTTACCCAAGGCGATATTGATCGTATAAACCAAATATCAATGGATAAGTATGGTTATAATGCCGGTGGCACTCCTGCAAGTATGCCTGTTGATGATGAGAAAATTCTTATTAAGTTAGATTGGAACATTAACGAAGACCATCGTGCTAGTTTAGTTTATAACTACAATGATGGTTTTAAATTAGACCAGTCTGATGAATGGGGCATGACCTTAGATAACCATTTCTATGAGTCAGGCGCAGAAATGAATTCATTTGCTGTAGCGGTTAACTCTGATTGGTCAGATAACTTTTCGACAGAAGTACGAGTGGGTCATACGGAGTTAGAAAATAGACAACAATCTTTAGATGCTGCTAGTGGTTTCGGTGAAGTTCAGATTCGTCATAACGGTACTACGGTATTCTTAGGTCCCGATGATTCTCGTCAATCAAATGAGATGAACTGGGAAACCACTACGTTTAAAATGTCAGGTAGTTATTACTTAGATCAACATACTATTACCGGTGGTTATGAATATGAAACCTTAACGGCATTTAACTTATTTATGCAACATACTGTTGGTGAATATCGCTTTGGCTCTATTGATGAATATGAAGCGGGTTTAGCAGATCGTGTTTATTATAACAATTCAGCAGGTACCAATATACCAAGTGATGCTAGCCAAGAGTTCACTTACGGTACACATACTTTCTATATTCAAGATGAATACACTTTCACTGATATTGATGCAACGTTAACTGTAGGTTTGCGTTATGACCGTTATAGCAGCAATGATAATCCTCGTTACAATGCTCAATTTGAGGAACGTTATGGTGTTCGCAATGATAAAAACATGGATGGTATCGACTTAATACAGCCACGTGTTGGCTTTAATTGGGCGGTGCAAGACAATTTAGAAGTTCGCGCTGGTTTTGGCCTTTACTCAGGCGGTAACCCAAACGTTTGGTTGTCTAACTCTTACTCAAACGATGGTTTAGTGAATATCGGCGAACGTGCTAAATATCATAAAGATACCATTGCTATGGATGATGGAAGATTTGATTTATTCAATACACCGTCTTCAAGCGCTCAAGGACCTGGATATGGCGTACCACAAGTAATGGTTGATGCCATTGGCGATCTAGATGAACTAAGTGGTAATGGCTCGGTGAATGCAACGGATCCAAACTTTGAAATTCCATCAGAGTGGAAATATGCTTTAGGTGCAACGTTTACCACCGACAACGATTATATTATTTCAGCAGATATTTTGCATAACCGTAAGCAAAATTCAGCAACAATTCTTGATTATAACCTTGAATATGGTGAAAAAACGTTTGATGGTCGTCCTACGTATCAATCAGTTACTCATCCTGACGGCGTAGACAACGTATCAAGTGAATTTGTTTTAACTAATACTAGCAGCGATGGTAGCTCTACTATTGTTTCACTCGCGTTAAGCAAAAGCTTTGACTTTGGCTTAGATACTTCATTTGGTTATTCTTATACCAGCTCTGAAGATGCTAACCCAATGACAAGTGCTGTTGCTGGCTCTAACTATAGTAATTTAGCCACTACTGATGCTATTAACCCACCAATGACAACTTCTAACTATGAAATTCCACATCGTTTTACAATGAATTTGAGTTACGGTGTTGAACTTATTGCGGGTTTAGAAACGCGTGTTAGTTTATTTGGCCAAGCAAGTGAAGGCCAAGCTTACTCATATACTTATGATAGTTCTGACCGTGCTTTTGGTGATAATAACTGGAATGGTAGCCGTCAATTAGTCTATATACCAACAAATGACGATGCTAATGTTGTTTATGGAGCAGACTTTGATAAAGAAGCATTTGATGCTTTTGTTGCTGCGGAAGGACTGACACGTGGTCAAACGACAGGTCGTAATGCACAAAATGCTGATTGGCATGTAAGTTTTGATATCAAAATTAACCAAGAAATTCCTGGTTTAATGGAAGGACACCGAGGCAATGCATTCTTTATCATTAAAAACGTAGGTAATATGATAAATGATGATTGGGGCGTAATGAACCAAGGTCAATTCGTTGGTAACCGTATGGTTGAGATGTCAATTCAAGATGACGGTAAATACCTTTATGAAGCGTTCAATGCAGGCAATGAAGATCAGAAGTTCTACAAAGATGCGTCTGTTTGGGAAATGCGTGTTGGTGTAAGTTACGACTTCTAATTAAAATGAAATTAGTTTGATAAAACAAGTATAAATTAATAAAAGGCTGCATTTATGCAGCCTTTTTTATTGGCTATTTTTTAATATACATACGTTAAGGCAATTATTAACTTAACAGCCCGTTAATTTACTTGACCATATGGTCAGCAATGTTATGCTCAAGTTATAAATAACGCACGCCACTTTGGATCATCATGAAAGAAATAAAAATAGAATTACTCGATGAAGTACTCGATAAAGTAATCGCAGCAGCTAAAGAAGCTTATAACTTGGCTTATGCCCCTTACAGTAACTTTCATGTTGGCGCAGCCGCGTTAACAAGCAACGGCAACATAGTAAAAGGTTGCAATGTCGAGAACGCGTCATACGGGTTAACTGTTTGTGCAGAGCGTAACTGTATTAGCAACTCGGTAATTAATGGCGAGCAGGAATTTGAGGTGATTGTTGTTTATACCGAGCAAGATAAGTTAACACCACCATGTGGTGCTTGCAGACAAGTCATCGCAGAATTTTTCGAGCAATCAGCACCTGTACTTTCCGTTAATCATAAAAATGAACGAAAAGTTTGGACTGTAGAGCAGTTATTACCAAACGCATTCACCCCAAAAGATTTATTAGAATTATAAGGATTTAATTAATGTCAGTTATCAGTAGAATTATCCCACAAGAAATTATTAGGCTTAAACGCAATGGCCAAGTCTTAAATGAACAAGCCATTAATGGCTTTGTTTCAGGTCTTGTTGATGGCAACTTTTCAGACAGCCAAGTTGGCGCAATGGCGATGGCTATTTTTCAAAATGGCATGACGATTGATGAAAGAGTTTATTTTACCAAAGCGATGATGAATTCAGGTGACGTGCTCAGCTGGGAAGGCTTTGATGGCCCTATTGTTGATAAGCATTCAACGGGCGGTGTTGGTGATAAAGTTAGCTTTATGTTAGCGGCTATCGTTGCAGCTTGTGGTGGTTATGTTCCTATGATTTCAGGGCGTGGTTTAGGGCATACCGGCGGTACTGCAGATAAGCTTGAAAGTATTGCAGGCTTTAATGTACAACCGAGTATCAGTGAATTTAAAAAGATTGTTAAGGATGTTGGTGTTGCAATTATTTCTCAAACCGATAATTTAGCACCTGCAGATAAGCGTTTATATTCGATTCGTGACGTTACTGCCACCGTTGAGTCCATTCCGTTAATTACCGCTTCAATTTTGTCTAAAAAGCTTGCTGCAGGCTTAGATGCTTTAGTCATGGATGTTAAGGTCGGTAATGGCGCAATGATGAATAATTTAGGTGATGCTAAAGCCCTTGCTGATAGTATCGTTAATGTTGCAAATGGTGCGGGTGTTAAAACCCAGGCTATTATTACCGACATGAATCAAGTACTGGGAACTAGTGCTGGTAATGCAATTGAAATGTATGAAACGGCTAAATATTTAACTGGTAAACAACGGGAGCCACGTTTACATAAAGTTGTGCAAGCACTTGCTAGCGCAATGTTGATTAATACCAACTTGGCTAGCGATGAAAAAGAGGCTCATAAGAAAATAGATCAAGTATTAAGAACCGGTTTAGCGGCTGAAGTATTTGATCGCATGGTGGCTGCATTAGGTGGTCCGAAAAACTTTATCGAAAAGCCATGGGACTGTATGACAAAAGCCAATGTAATTGTCGAAGTCAAAGCAGCACAGCATGGCTATATTGCTCAAATGGATACACGTGCTATTGGCATGTCAGTGGTTGGTCTAGGGGGCGGCAGAACCGCACCAGCGCAACAGGTAGATCACACAGTTGGCTTTGACCGAATATTACCTTTAGGCGTACAAGTTAACCGTGGTGAAGTGGTTGCGCGTGTTCATGCTAACAATGAGGATGATGCTAATAGAGCAATTGAGCAGTTTACTAATGCGCTGAGCTACACTGAAGAAAGCCCAGAGTTACCACCAGTAATTTATTAGACTATACCCGTTCCTCTTGAGTATGCAGGTTTCAGCTGGAATTATAAACGCCTTTAGGCAAGGCATTGATTGAAGAGAATAGTTATTCAGGAGAATATGCTCCTGCATTCTCTATTAAGCTACATCCTTGTAGCGTTATTGTCGAAATCAATAACGTAGCATAAAGCGTTTATAAACCAGCCCTTTGGGGAAGTCTGAGCAAAACATACTCGTCGTTACATTTGTTTTTAAGGGAATAACCCTTAACAAAAAAATGTGCCTTGATTATGATTCACTCAAATTTCCTGAAACGAGCACCTTCAAGTGGAGCGGGTATATACCCGCTCCACTTGAAGGTGCTCGATTTCAGTGGGAATTAAAATGACTTTAGATAAGTTAAATAAGTTAAATAAGTTAAGCATAGTCACTCTATGTTTTGTTTATTTAACGCGGTATAAAGTCACTTTAAACCCATCGAAGAAGCACTCTGAAACATGCATCTTGAATGGTGACAGGTATATAAATAATAAAACCTCAACAGGAAGACGTACTTGTTAAGGTTTTGAACATTCTTTGAATGCTGAATTTAACAGTTTAAATTTTCTGTGATGCATACGAAGATTAGATACTTATAAACCTAAACCCAGACTAGTTCTTTAAAATGAGCACGACACAGGGGCTCATAACGTTCATTACCACCTACTTCAACTTGTTCACCACCTTGTACAGCTCTGCCATTCGCGTCTAGCCTTATAACAAAGTTAGCTTTTCGGCCACAGTGACATATGGTTTTTAATTCAACTAATTTGTCTGCCCAGGCGAGCAGGGCAGCACTACCCGAGAATGTTTGTCCTAAAAAGTCAGTGCGTATGCCGTAAGCCAGCACAGGGATATGTAATAAATCGACTATATCGGTAAGCTGCCTAACCTGCTCAGTAGATAAAAACTGTGCTTCATCTATTAAGATACAATCAAGTTTTTTGGCTTGATTTTTTTGTTTCACATCGTCGAATAAATGACTTTTTTCATCAAATAAAAAAGCATCTGCATCAATGCCTAGCCTTGAGGCCACTTTACCTTTAGCAAACCTGTCATCAATTTTGGCGGTAAAAATAGCGGTTGCTAAACCACGTTCTTGGTAGTTGTAAGAAGATTGTAATAGGTGGGTTGATTTACCAGCATTCATTGAAGAATAGTAAAAATAAAGTTGTGCCATTGTGCCTTCTTTCTTTTAAGTATCGATAATAAAGTATGGTAATACCTTTAGCTATTTAATTATTACCTGCCAATAACTTACCGCTATTAGCAGGTAAAGTTGTTAGTAGCTACTTGAGGCTTTAGTATTACTTTGATGGCCTAAGGTATCTAATAAACTGGCAAGCAAACTACTGGCACCAAATCTAAAGTGATTAGCATCGGCCCACTCATCGCCTAAGATGCTATCGGCTAAATCAAGGTAAATAGCAGCATCTTCTGCGTTTCTAACGCCACCAGCTGGTTTAAAACCGACGGAAGTATTCTTCTGCTTTATTACTTCTAACATAATTTGTGCAGCACTTGGTGTTGCATTGACAGGAACTTTACCTGTTGATGTTTTAATGAAGTCGGCACCCGCGTTAATGGAAATTTCACTAGCTTTTCGAATTAAATCCTCAGATTTAAGTTCGCCAGTTTCAATAATCACTTTTAACTTGGCTGAATTAGCACAGGCTTGTTTGCACACCTTAACCATATCAAAACCTATAGTCTCGTTACCTTGCATTAATGCGCGGTAAGGGAATACCAAATCCACTTCATCAGCGCCATAAGCAACAGCTGCTTTTGTTTCGGCTAAAGCAATGTCAATGTCGTCATTACCATGGGGGAAATTAGTCACTGTGGCGATTTTTACCTGCGGTGTTTGTTGCGCTTTCAGTGCCTTTTTGGCGACAGGGATAAAGCGCGGAAAAATACATATTGCGGCAGTTTCACCGGCGGGTGATTTAGCTTGATTACACAGGTTAATAATATCTTGGTCAGTTTCTATGTTAGTCAGGCTAGTTAAGTCCATCAGTGACAATGCTCGTTGAGCAATAGATTTATTATCAGTCATAATTTTATGTTCCTACGTTTATTCTTGTTTGTTAATAACGACTAAAGGGAAATGAATATGCCAGCAATGGCTGCGCTCATTAAATTCGCTAAAGTTGCAGCAAGCATTGCTCGCATGCCTAATCTTGCAATATCGTGACGACGACTTGGCGCCATAGACCCTATGCCACCGAGTAATATTGCGATGGACGACAAGTTGGCAAAGCCACATAGCGCAAACGTTACAATTGCTTGTGTTGCCGGGCTTAAAGTATCCTTAATTTCAACAAAATTGACATAAGCAAAGAATTCATTAACGACAATTTTTTGGCCAATAAAGCTACCAGCTTGCAGCATTTCATTGACGGGGACACCAATAATAAAGGCAAAAGGAGCAAATAAGTAACCTAAGAAAAATTCTATAGTGATATCTTCATAACCGAACAAGCCAAAAATTCCGCCGACTATGGTATTTAGTAATGCGATTAAAGCAATGAAGGCAAGTAACATAGCACCAACATTTACCGCTAATTTAAGGCCAGAAGCAGCACCTGAGGCCGCGGCATCAATAACATTAGTGGGCTTATCATTTTCTTCGTCATAATCAACGGATTCATTAACTATTTTATCGTGCTCTGTTTCTGGGCAAATGATTTTAGCCATTAATAAGCCACCCGGAGCAGCCATAAATGAAGCGGCGATCAGGTACTTTAACTCAATACCAAGACCGGCATAACCCGCTAAAATGGAACCGGCAACGGAAGCTAAACCACCAACCATAATGGCAAAAAGCTCTGATTGAGTCATTTTTCTAATATAAGGGCGAATGATTAGCGGCGCTTCGGTTTGGCCGACAAAAATATTAGCCGTTGCTGAAAGTGATTCTGGTTTACTGGTTTTTAAAAGCTTTTGCAAACCTCCACCAATGATTTTTATTACCCATTGCATTACGCCAAGGTAATAAAGCACAGCAATTAACGATGAAAAGAAAATAATATTAGGTAGCACTCTAATAGCAAAAACAAAACCAACACCATTTTCAAACATGGCATCTGTGCCTAAACCACCAAAAAGAAAATTGATACCTACTTTGGCGCTATCAATAACACTTTGCACGGCATTGGTCATAGACAGTAAAACATCTTTACCAAAAGGCACATATAAGACAAAAGCACCCAGTAATATTTGTAGCGCAAAAGCTAAACCAACGGTACGAAAATTTATAGACTTCTTTCCGCTAGATAAAGCGTAAGCAAGACCTAACAAAACGAAAATGCCTAGCACACCTCTTAGAGCACCTAATTCCATGAATACCTCTTATATTTTTATAATTATAGTTGTGGTTATTATTGTGGGGTGGGTTGTGAAAGCTGGCGTATTTTTGCTTTGATCACCTCAATGGCCATTCTATTTTTACCACCACGAGTGATAACAATATCAGCCCAAGCTTTAGAAGGTTCAATGTATTGATGATACATAGGTCTAACGGTTGCTAAATACTGGTTAGTAACCGAGTCAATACTGCGACTACGTTCAACTAAGTCGCGTTTGATTCTTCTGATGAGGCAAATATCTAATGGTGTATCCATGTAGACTTTAATATCAAAGCAATCCCTAAGCTCTTTATTCGAGAGCAGTAAAATACCTTCCACTAGAATTATTTTAGTCGGTAAAAACTCTCTTGTTTCATTGATGCGTGTATGCGTTTTATAACAGTATACTGGGCTATGAATAACCTGATTGTTAGTCAGTGCTTTTAAGTGTTTTGATAACAGCTCGTGTTCAAATGCATTGGGGTGATCATAATTTGTTTGCTCACGCTCTTGCATAGATAAGTGTGATTGATCACGGTAATAAGCATCTTCATAAATAATAGAAATACCATTCTCACCCAGCTCTTCAATCAATTCATCATGAATAGTTTTAGCAAAAAGTGTTTTACCTGATGCTGATGGGCCAGCGATAGCAATAATAGTTGGTTTAATAGTTTTCAATGTTCAGCCTGTTGTCAAAGCAAATATCAATAATTAGAGTCGAGTTACTATCTTGAGCTTAGTTAATGATAGTCGCAAGATGTTATACCAAATGCATTAATTAATAAATTAGTTCAGTGGGTATGACTATACCCGCTCCATTTGAGGATGCTCGTTTCAGGAATACTGAGCAAATCATAATCAATGCCTTACTAAAAGGTGTTTATAATTCCAGCTGAATCCTGCATGGTCAAGTGAATCGGGTATATACTTTAGATAAATAAGCCGCAAGTAGAAAAGCTTTATTTACCCGTAATTGTAAAGATGGTAAATTAACACAACTTGACCAGTTGGTCATATTTTTTGACAAATTATTTTAATCTTTGTCATTTTTTGTTATTAAAAAAGTAAAAAGGAAACATTATGGCGCGTGCAATAATCATGGTAATTGATAGTTTTGGTATCGGTTACTCCCCCGATGCCGTTGATTTTGGTGATGTTGGTGCCAATACCTTTGCTAATCTATCTCGTGCCTATTATAAAGAAACGGGTAAAAAAATCTCATTACCTAACTTCTCAGCGCTCGGACTGGTCAAGGCCTGTGAACAAGCGTCTAATCAAAAATTTCCTTATCAGGGTCAAGAGCCAAGTAAAGGTGCTTATGGTTTCGCACAAGAAATCAGTACAGGTAAAGATACACCGAGTGGCCATTGGGAAATGGCGGGTGTGCCAGTACTTTTTGACTGGGGCTACTTTACCGACAAAAAGAATAGCTTTCCGGTAGCGTTAATTGAAAATATTAATAAAACCACAGGCTTTGATGGCATGTTAGGTAATTGTCATGCATCAGGTACCGAAATTCTTAAGCGCTTAGGCGAAGAGCATATAAAAACAGGTTTACCTATTTGTTATACCTCGGCAGATAGTGTTTTTCAAATTGCCGCACATGAAGAGCACTTTGGTTTAGATAACCTCTATAAATATTGTGAAACCGTTCGAGAGCTACTGAGTGATTTAAATATAGGACGCGTTATTGCGAGGCCTTTTATAGGTGATAGTGCCGATAACTTTGCTAGAACAGGTAACCGTAGAGATTATTCCGTATTACCACCAGCACCTACCGTACTTGATAAGGTATCACAGGCGGGTACGCATGTTATTAGTGTAGGTAAAATTGCTGATATTTTCGCTCATCAAGGCATTGATGAAAAAACCAAAGCGACCGGACTTGATGCACTTTTTGATGCTACCTTAGATCATATTAATACCGCGCAAGATAATTCCCTTATTTTTACCAACTTAGTTAACTTTGATCAAGATTTCGGCCACAGGCGTGATGCCATCGGGTATGCACAAGAGCTAGAAGCACTTGATGCCCGTATTCCTGAACTGTTCCAAGCGATGTCAGCCGATGATGTACTATTTATGACTGCCGACCACGGTTGTGATCCTACTTGGCCAGGCAGCGAACATACACGAGAGTATGTGCCAATTATTGCTTACCACCAACAGGTCCAATCTGTTAATATAGGTAACCGTAAAACGTTTGCAGATTTAGGGCAAACTATTGCTGAGTTATTTAATGTTGAGGCAATGGATTACGGCACAAGTTTTTTGTCTGAATTATACTCAGAAGATTAATTAATTGGTTCGATTGATATTTGACTTGAATAATATGTAAGCGCTACCGCTTATGCGCTTGTAGCGCAATTAATACAATAAAAAGCATAATCTCTACTACACTGTAAAACATAATAAAAACAAAAAGATAAAATAAACAGAAAAATAAAAAACAATCCTGGGAGTAAATCAATGAAAATGTTTAAAAAAAATGCACTATCACTGTGTGTGCAAGCGTCACTCATTGCAAGTGTTGCGAGCTTTTCTACTACCGCTTTAGCCGCGGAAGAAGAAGTGACAAAAGAAATAACTGTCGGTATTGAAGTTATCAAGGTAACAGCACGTAAACGTGTTGAAAACGTTCAAGAAGTACCTATTGCTGTTACTGCGTTACAAGGAGACAATCTTGATGCTTATAGTTCAGCAGCTATGGATGTACGCTTTCTAAATGCCAAAATTCCTAGCTTATCAGTAGAGTCTTCATTTGGTCGGACTTTCCCTCGTTTTTATATGCGTGGTTTAGGTAATTCTGATTTCGATTTAAATGCTTCTCAACCTGTTTCTTTAGTTGTTGATGATATTGTACAAGAAAACCCTATTTTAAAGGGCTTCCCTGTTTTTGATTTAGAAAGAGTTGAAGTACTCGCTGGGCCACAAGGTACTTTGTTTGGTAGAAATACCCCTGCAGGGCTGGTTAAATTTGATTCAGCAAAACCTAGTCAAGATTTCGATGGCTTTGCATCGTTATCATATGGTAGTAAAAATACATCAGATCTTAGAGCTGCAGTTGGTGGTGGATTAACTGACGAGCTTTCTGCTCGCATTTCAGTACTTCGCCAAGACCGTGATCACTATATTGATAATATGGCTCCGGGTTTTGAGCAAGATGATGTTTTAGGTGGTTACACCGACCAAGCAATGCGACTACAATTTTTGTATGAAGGAAACGATTTTAATGCTTTATTCAATTATCACATGCGTGATCTTGATGGCAAACCAGTAGCATTTTATGGTAATGGAATTAAAGCGGGTAGTAATAAATTAGATGATAACTTCAGCCGAGATACTGTTTATCATGACTCAGCCTCGCGTGCTACTCAGCAAGTTGAAGCAGAAGGAGCTAGTTTAAAATTAGAATTTGACTTGGATAAATACACTGTTACTTCAATAACAGGTTATGAGAGCGCTGAGTTATTCTCTCGTGCGGATGTTGATGGTGGTTATGGCTGTAATGGTTTTGCTTGTCCACCTGTTCCACTTGTTAGTGGTCCTGGGGTTATCAATGTTAGCTCAGAAACTGCTGATGCGATTCCTGACCATGCGCAGATTACGCAAGAGTTAAGACTTACCAGTAATTTTGATGGTGATTTTAATTATCAAGTCGGTCTATTCTATTTCAATGAAGATTTAACCATAGAAAGTTTTTCATATGATGCGCTCGCTGCTTTTGGAGGCCCCAAAGGACTTGAGAATGGCTATGTTATTCAAAAGCAAGATACAACTGCATGGGCGGTATTTGGCTCTGCTGATTATGACTTAACTGATAAAACCTCTGTGACCGTAGGTTTACGTTACTCTGATGATGATAAAGAATACAGTAACGAAAGAACTCAATCTCCACTCGCATTTTTGGGATTCCCCGATCATGTTGAAGGTGCAGTAAATACCAGTGATAGCCATGTGAGTTGGGATGTTAGTATTTCACATAAATATACGGATGATATTAATTTATACGCGCGTGTGGCTGATACTTTCAGAGCGCCGAGCATACAAGGTCGTTCATTATTTTCTTTCGATGAAGGAATTTCTGTTGCTGAATCAGAAACTATCATTTCTTATGAAACGGGTATTAAAGCCGATATCTTAGATAATATGGGTCGTATAAATGCATCTGTATTTTATTACACTATGAATGATCAACAACTCACTTCTGTTGGCGGTGATGGTAGTAATACCGCACAGCTACTTAATGCTGATGAAACGGTTGGTTATGGCTTTGAGATTGATTCACAATTTATTGTTACCGATAATTTATTGGTTACCGCTAACGCTAGTTATAACAATACAGAGTTAAAAGATAGCAATAAAACAGTACCCGTTTGTGCTTCTTGTACTGTGACTGATGAGGTAAATGCAGAGGGTCAAGCGATCATTGATGGTAATAGTTTACCACATGCACCAGAGTGGATTTTTAACGTTACAGCCCGGTACTCACAAGAAATTGGCGATGGTGAATTTTATGCTTACACTGATTGGTCGTACCGTGATGAGATAAGCTTCTTCCTATATAACTCTGTAGAGTTTACAGGGGAACCTTTACTAGAAGGTGGCGTTCGTACTGGCTACACTTGGGATGGTGATGATAAAGACTATGAGGTTGCTTTATTCGTTAGAAATATTACCGATGAACAGCAAGCAATTGGTGCCGTCGATTTTACTAACAATACAGCCATAGTTAATGAAGAACGCTTTTACGGCGTTGAATTTAAACTTAATTTCTTTTAGGGTATGACCCTAACCGATTGACAAAAAGGGTTAGCAACATGCTAACCCTTTTTTTTATCTCAATTTAAGCGAGATGCTTAACACACATCAGATGGCTTATAATACGCTTTCTAGTGTAAGTTCCATCATATCTTTAAATGTTGTTTCTCGTTCTGCAGCAGTGGTTTGTTCGCCGGTTTTAATGTGGTCACTTACCGTTAATACCGTTAGTGCTTTTTTACCGTATTCGGCAGCTACGCCATAAAGACCTGCCGCTTCCATTTCTACTGCTAAAATGCCATATTTTTCCATGGTTGCAAACATTTCTGGTTGCGGAGAATAGAATAAATCAGCGGTGAAAATATTACCAACATGCACAGGCTTACCTAATTTTTCTGCGGTATCAACGACACTTTTTAATAAAGAGAAATCAGCACAAGCAGCAAAATCTACATTATGAAAACGCTGCCTGTTAACGTTTGAGTCAGTACTTGCAGCCATACCAATAACAATATCACGGATCTTTATGTCATCACGTACTGCACCACAAGAGCCTATGCGTATAATTTTTTCAACGCCATAGTCTTTATAAAGTTCAGTCGCATAAATTGATATGCTTGGTATGCCCATACCTGAGCCCATAACTGAAACACGTTTACCTTTATAGGTACCCGTGTAACCCAGCATATTACGTACAGTGGTGATGCACTTAGCGTCATCTAGAAAGTTATCGGCAATAAATTTTGCTCTAAGCGGGTCACCAGGCATTAATACTGTTTCGGCAAATTCGCCTGCTTTTGCTGCAATATGAGGTGTTGACATAAGAGTTATCCTTTAAATGTTAGATGTAATAGCTAATGGCTCAATTGATGAGACCTATTAGTCTTACTCAGTAAGTTTCTAGCCCGAACTAATCTAGTCACGCTGCTATCAAGGATGTTTTACTGATTAAGTTGATGTTAGTTGTATTGGGTTTATTGGTTATTGCTTTTTCATTCAGGGCATAGCTTATTTATCAATAAACTATGCCCTTAATAATAATGCTAACTTGATTATCGTTCAAGTAGACAATATTACTTTGGAATTATTTAGTCTTTAGTTTACTTGCTCTGCTTAATATTGAGCAGTGCTTTCTTTTCTTGTTCAGATAAAAAGCTCATTTGCACTGCATTGCGTTGTAATTGAGTTATCTGCTCATCATTAAACCCAAGTACTTCTCTTGCTACCTGAAACTCACCGGCAAGCTCAATGTTTTCAACGGCGGGATCATCAGTGTTCAAACAAACCGTCAGGCCGTTTTCTAAAAATGTTTTTACTGGATGTACTGATAAGTCTTTAATCGTACCCGTTTGGTAGTTTGAAGTAAGGCAAGACTCTATGCTTATATTATTCTCTCGCATGTAATGCATTAAGTCCGGATCGGTAGCACATGCTACGCCATGACCAATGCGCGTCGCGCCTAATGTTTTAATGGCATGCCAAACACTCTCAGGTCCAGCGGCTTCACCTGCGTGTACGCTGACGTTAAGACCTGCATCTTGAACTTGTTTAAAATGGCTTTCAAACAGTGTACCTGGAAAGTTATATTCATCACCAGCAAGATCTATTGCCACTAAATCATCTTTAAACGCGAGTAGGGCATTGAGTTCACTTTGACAATGTTCAACCCCAAAAGTACGACTTAGAATACCCATTAAATTAATTTTAGTGTTGAATTTGTTACGACCAAGATTAACGCCTTCAATAAGCGCTTCAACCACGCCTTCAATAGGTAAGTTGTGAGTCATAGCCATATAATAAGGGGAGAAACGTAACTCAGCATAATTAATGTTAGCGATACTGG
>Ga0209291_1002626_pt1 | contig 14291 bp, 18 predicted proteins | sample GOMGulsemesocosm_FD_184633 | JGI IMG/M metagenome (GOLD analysis project Ga0209291, IMG submission 184633) | Methane-oxidizing microbial communities from mesocosms in the Gulf of Mexico - GOM9B Gulf of Mexico (SPAdes) (version 2) | ecosystem: Environmental > Aquatic > Marine > Cold seeps...
ATCTCTTTTTTACGATATAGTTTATAAGCACTTATCTAGCAGCCCACATTCTTACTCTCAAGCGATTAATGTTTAGTCTAACTACACAAGTTAATCACTTTTCTTAATTATTCTATAAATATACAAGACAGCCCGATTAGAACTGCCTTTGGTTATTTTTTTAGAGATTGTTTAATCTTACTTGAGTAGTTAATTCGTTAATATGGAGCTTTTCCATCAAAATAATTAAATTGATTTACCCTTGTTATAGAATGTCTAATTAATTCACTTTTTTTAGATTTTACTATTAAAGCACCATCTATAATACTATCATTATCACTGTACAGAATTACATTATAGCCATCTTTATATGCTCCATAATAATATTTCAAAGGATATGAATCATCAATAATTTGATTTTTAAATAATTCCAATATATCTTTTTTTGGTTGATTGATAACAGTTTGACCCCAAATTGCATTTCCTTTTTTTAAGTTTTGAGTAAAAAAACAAAGCACAGTCTCTTCTCCTTTTTCATCTTTTCCCACTATTAAGTAATCATTGTATCGAAACATACCTTTATTATTAAGGTTAGTATTTAATGCTTCATAGTGATTGTATGACTTATAATCGAAATTAAACTTTTTATTTATAATGTCTGTTTGCAACTTGAAAGTATCAATCTTTTGATTGCTAGTTAAAAAACTATCAATATTTACGGGTGAAGTAAAACGTTTAATTACTGTTGTTTGGCTTTTCTTTTTATCATTACTACAGCTAACAATAAGTAAAATTACTATAAAACTAATTATCTTTTTTATAATATTTAATATCATTTTTTTTCTCTTCTAAATCCTCTAGGAGGAGTTCCCAATATCAACAAACCAGTTTCACAATCATTATAACACATTAACTCCCAATCAAACAATTGCTTTATAATAGCTGCTTCCGTATGTTGAGTTTTATGCCACATATTTGATTTAACACCATCGTTTCTATTAAAAAAATAATCTATAAAAACTGATTTACCCAATTTAGAAATTGAATCAACTTCACTAACATGCCTATATTCCATAAACAAATGCTCATCAATAAATTTTTTATCGTTAATATTGAAGCTCTCGTTATTTAATAACTTATCGTAAACAATACTTTCATATTCTTCTTGTGTTTTTATTCCTTTCAATAAATAGTAATATTGAAAGAGTCTATTATTTTGAGTGATAACTTTTCCTTTATAAACATCAGAATCTATATCGATAGTAACATAAGTTCCATTTCTGTGTGCATAACTAATCACTTCTTTATAAAACTTATTTTCTTTTTTAGTACAAGACATCATCATGACCAACACTAATAATAAGATTTTTCTCATCTCAATTTTGTTAAACTACAATATACAATAAAGGCAACCATTTCTGATTGCATTATACTTTTAGAGTCTTAATTATTTTATTGAAGCATAAGAGTATCCTTAATATTTCCTCTATTATCTATAATAATTGTATAACCTCCAAACCCTGGTTTAGATTCTAATGAATTAAAATAATTACTAAAGTACAGTTGATAATCAAAAACTACTGGGATTTCAATACCCTTTGATTTTAACTTATAAACGTTTTTTGATTTTTCAGTAAACTGTTTTAATAAATCATCTTTTCTATAAGCTAAGTTAATTCCTATTTCATTTGAATCAAATGTCTGGATATAAAGTATAGGTGAGTTTCCATCCCATTTCCCATTATGGAGTTTGTTTTCAATATGTTCAATTCCTTTTAATATTTTATCATCAACCTTAGAGCTTATCCAATAAACTATTTCTTCATTGGTAGTATCTACATTAGTGCTATCACATTGAGCGAATAAAATTAATAGTGCTAGTAGTTTAAATGTTCTCATAATATTATTTCTTTTTACCATATGTTTCTAAAGTAAACCTTCCTAACAGCAGATTCCTTAATTCTGATGATAGCTGTCTAAAATAAGAAAAGCAGCTCGTTAGAACTGCCTTTGCCAATATTATTTCATATCGTTATTGAAGGTTATCTATTCTGTATAATAGTTTTGACCAGCCTTAATACTATGGTATAATTTTTTTAGGCTAATTTCATTGGAATAATATTTAATACCTTCTCTAATTTCAAGCATAAGCTTTTTACTTACTGGAATATCCTCACTGAATGTAGGATGTACTATCCTATAAACCATGTTGCCCTTTTTCCAATCTAAAAACATAGTCATTTTGTAAGGTGTAACATTTTTAGGAGCATCTTTATTGGTTGGCATTTTATAATGCCAAAATGATAACACTTCATTATCGAGCTTTATAAATTCAGAACGAGGGATTACTTTTTTTGGCAACATCTCATTAATGTGTTCCATTTCCCACTTGCGATATTTTTCTAATATTTTATTATTATTATTATTATTATTATTCCCTTTTGAATCTACAGTATTTTGAATTAACTGAAATCCATTTCCATTTACATCTATTAAAGGAAACTGTTCTAAACTGATATCTCCTTTTAACTCGATAGTATAAGGGGTTTCACCGTTAAAATATAATAATAAACCGTTTTCAATTTCAATAGCTCCAGTTTTCTTTTCTTGCGAGAATGAATTATTAAAAAAAAGACTGATTGCAAATAATAAAAGTAATTTTTTCATACACCGAATATACAATTCTTTCTTATAAATTTTGTTAAGCTTCTATTGAAGAAGGGGGGGGGGTATAATTGTTTCAGTCCAATCTTAACAACCTATATATAACATCAGATGATACTTGTCATAAAAAGCAAAAGCAGTTCGTTAGAACTGCCTTTGCTTGTTGTTTAAATGCTTATTAGTAATCTGCCCCACTATTTTCTTTTTCAATCAACTCATTAAGTAATAATGAATCTTTTGACCTTCCAATAGAAAAAAGCTCAGTTTCATCTCTTTTAAAAATATGAACTTTTCGAGTTTCATCATTAACGGGGAAATAAAAAGTAGACGTAATTTTATCATTAGAATAAAATCCTAATGGAAGCCCTAAATAAGTAGAGTCTTTAGTTTTAAATTCTATTTTATTTATTACAGAATTATTAATTAGATGGTTTCTTTGATTTCCATCTTTAATTATCATGTATAATCCTCCTTTTTCAGATTCTAACCTAATAGATTGAATCTTAATTGTGTCTTTCTCTGTATAAAAATACACTCCTACAGTATGTTCTTTAACAATTGATTGTTTTTTAGTGTTATTACAGCTAATAAGTATACTACTTACTACTATTAGGAGTATAATTCCAATACCTTGCCTTATTACCTTTTCCATACATTTTTTTTATTTTACTTTGTTTTGATATTTCTGGTTTAACATATCTACCATTTTTTGACCAAAGATAGTTTGTTTTACCATCTTTACTTCTATTATAAAACACAGCAGAATGGGATTGACCAAATGTCACGATTGTTTTTCCACTTACGGCCTCACTCGAACTTACTTCTGTTAAGTTTGATTGAAATTCTTTATGTTCACTTGTAGTATTGTATGTTGTTTCAACTGAAGTTTCTGACTTGGAGTTTGTAGGATTTATTTCTTCATCAACAACAGCACTTTTAGACCCCGCGTGACATATATAACTATCATTTTCAAAATCAACAGAATTATTATTTGTACCATCATTTTGCTCAGTTGTAATTCCATTTGAGTTTTCTATTGCTCTAGTCATATTATTATCTTGCGAAACAGTTTGACCTTCTTGCAAATTAAGAACTCCGTTTTCATTAGCTGTAATACCTTGGTCTGCTAATTCTGCTACTGCTTTATGATAACCTTTTCCTTTTGGGTCAGCATAACCTTTAGCTTTAGCATAAGTAGTAGCATTATCTCCTTTTTCAGCAACTAAATTACCTTTATCATCTGGAACCCAAGTTGGAGCCATACCATCATAATCCATAAACATTATTGGACTGTCAAACCCAAAGTTATACGGAGAATGTCTTCTCATCTTCTCCGCTAATGGGTCAAGATTCATCCATCTACCTAACGCTGGGTCATAGTTTCTAGCTGATACATCATACCAATCAAGTCCAAGTTCGTCATTATATTCTTTACCACCAAATCCATATTTATGGTCACGTCCAGTAATAACGTTATTATACCCTTTATGTTTCAGTCCAAAGGTATACAACACCGCTAGCAAAAAAATACTGTATCATCCAGAGTAGTTTTTTACGCTATCTCATTATTTCAAGGAACCATTTTTACCCCAACAAATGTAAATGATTGGTAGTTCTCATCCTAGTCTTTTCCTCAATATTTACAGCTATTTCAAGAGTTTTTTACATGTTTTATTTCCTATTGGTGTTTCCATATAGCAAAGTGATTTAATCTGAAAGGGACACATGTTATTTGAGTGCTAAACATATTACTATAGCCATACGTTTTGAATGTGTTTTTACCATTGTAGTCATAAAATAATTAAATATTATATCATTATAGTCATATAAAAAACAATATATTTATGATTATATTCATATATTTGCATTATAAAATTGTGACTATAGTAATAATATTTTAGATTAAGACTATGAAAGATTCAAATCAAAAATTAATGATTAATCAACTTGATGAAAAGCTCAAGGTGTATAAACCATTATTAAAAGTTAGTATTCCAGAGAAAGGTTGGCTACATGTTATTCGTAAAGCATATAAGATGTCATTAAGGCAATTTGGTGAACGTTTAGAGATTAACCCATCATCTGCTGAATCAATAGGAAGGCGTGAGCGTGAAGGTAGTATTACCCTTAAAAGTTTGGAAGAAGCTGGAAAAGCTTTGAATATGAAATTGGTTTACGGTTTTGTTCCTATGGATGGCTCTATTGAGAAATCTATTGAGATACAAGCTAGAGAGCTGGCTATAGATATTGTAAGGACTACATCCGACACAATGGCTTTAGAAGACCAAGAAAACACTAACAAACGTTTAAAGAAAGCTGTTGACGAGAAAACAACTGAATTGCTGTACGAAATGCCACGTTACTTATGGGATTAGAACTAGAATATGAAGTTGGACAAACTCCTCTGAGTGAAGAGGAAATGGAAGGGTTGCTCATACCAGGGATAACAACTAGAGGTGAGTTAGATGAATTTGAGCAATTGAATATTCAAAAGGCAGTAGAGATTTACTTAATACGCAGAAAGTTCAAAGTAGATAAGATACTAACTGAAGATTTCATTTATGCTGTTCATAAGAAAATGCTTGGTGATGTATGGTCTTGGGCTGGTGAGACCAGAACTAGTGAAAAAACTATTGGTATAAAAAGTTATTTGATTCCTACTCGTTTAAGACAGTTGCTAGATAATTGTAAGTTTTGGATTGAGAATGAAACGTTTTCACCAGAAGAAATCAGCATTCGTTTTAAACATGAGCTAGTTGCAATACATATTTTTCCAAATGGTAACGGAAGACACTCACGCTTATTGGGAGATATCATGATGAAAAACGTCTTTAGAGAGCCAAGATTTACTTGGGGTCAAAGAGGTTTAGTAGACAAGGGTGAAACACGTAGTAGCTATATAAAGGCTTTAAAAAAGGCTGATGTAGGTGAGTTTGAAGAGTTAGTTGCATTTGCACAATCGTAAAAAGTACACAGTATAGATGATAGAAGAAAAAATCATATTAAATGAGATAACAACTCAATTAAAAGATAAAGGAACTCAAGAAAAATATATAAACTTACTAAATGTAAGGATTGATGAGAATAGGCGTATTTCTAATAGCTTACTTAAAATAATGATATTTTCTGCTATCGCTTTTCCGTTAATATTAGAAACTAAAATAAGTGAAATATCCCTAGGGCCATTTAAGCTCTTAGATAATTCAATAGCTATTGGAATTATACCTACACTATTTGCATTCACTTATTATCGTTACATGAGTGTCTTATCTGACTTAAGAGAACAAAAGAAAGCATATAGACATTTAACTACGGTGTTATTTGATATTAAGTATGATTCTTTCTTAAATAACAACCTCAGTCCATATTCACTAGTTGATTCTATTGGTAAATTTCATTTTAATAAAGAATCAAAAGCAACCCTAATTTTAACATTCCTTTTTTGGATTCCAGTATTACTGACAATAATTTTCATGCCAATAATATTTGTTTTGTATGCGGCATATAAAACCTATATCACATTTGGTTTAGATAGCTACATTGATTGGGGAATGGTGTTGACTCCATTCGTTATAATAATTATTTCGTTTATAATGGTTTATGAAGCAGTAAATAAAAGCCCAACGAATATGGACACTATAACCTAAGATGAAAACTTACAATAACAAATTATTATATAATACTAACTTAATCACACTACACATTATATGGATGAATTCTATCACGTTTCAAGAAAGGATATTTCAACTATTAAAAGTTTTGAGCTACAAAAACACGAGGGGCATATTGAAGCAGAGACTCTTTATTCCTCTGAAGAATTTATAGCCAGTAAAGTAAATTCATTCCCGAATGGATTATCAAATCATGGAAGACAATACCTACAGAATCCTTTTTTAGCCACTGGACCAAAGACTGGTTTTACAAAGAATGAATTCGTTCTTGAATCCACATTTGAACTAATTAGAAAGTCTAAATTCCCTAATAAAAATTCAAGATTTACATCTTCGTTTGGTTGTTTATCATTAGAGGATGCTAGAAGAATCAAAAAAGAAATATTTGGAAATACTGGTCAGATTTATAAAGTTTCATGTGATAATTATACGGTTGCTGACATGAAACTATTAAGACAATCTGGAAGTATTGTAGGTTTAGAAATTGTTGCTGAAAAGTATTGGTCTGGAAAAACCAGTACAAATCCATTTTTGGAAGTTATAATGGAAAATCCAGTTAAGATATTAGCCAAAATAGAGTGAGAAATATTGAGTTGGATAAAAACTTGCTATAGTATTTTCACAATCATAAAACAAAGAACGTTTAGCTTTTAGTTTAAAAACAAACTTCATAATTTAAATAAATGACATCAAAAAAAATCAAGCAATTGTTAATCACAATGCTCTGTATATCAATTACTGTGATAACTGTTACACTTTTTGCATTCCTTTTAAACTTTAGAGACCACTCTATCTCAAATTTGATAACTGATTGGGGGGCTTTTGGAGATTATTTTGGTGGTGTACTGAATACCTCTATTTCATTTATTAGTTTAATTATATTAAGTTTTTTAACTTATTTAGTAAGCAAACAATCAAGTATCGAGGAAAAGAATAATAACATTCTGATGAGAAAAATGGATGCTTATGACAAATTATCTAGCTATTTTCCTATTATTAACCAGTCATTATCTCAAATCTCAAAATCAACAGAGTTAATGGGTAGCGAAGGTATTTACGAAGAATCACTTAGAGAAAATAGAGCAGATATATATAGTAGTATTAAAAAGTTTTCAGATGCATATCATTTCTTATTTACATTTAAGGTAAGATACAGTCATATATTTAAGTATGATTTTGATTCAAAAGAGTTTAAAGCTTTAATTTTAAATTCAAAAAAAGTAAATGAATACATAGGTTCTATAAAAGAATCTTTTGATTTAAATGACAATAATCTAATTAAAATAGATAATGGTATTGAAAATTTTGTTGATTCACTCGTTGAATTAATTAACCATTTAAGAGATGAATTAGAATAATACATTTTCACTTTTTTGATACTGATTTATTAAAGATAAATGGTAATACCGTTTTTACTTTTTTAATTGATTTTTCGGACATAATCCAAAATAAAATTATTAATGTAATTCTATATCCATATTTAAAAACACCAATAACGACACCTATAATAATTGCTATCTCTACTTTTTCCATTTTAATATTTGCTATTTGTTTGCAAGGTATTCCAAAGTGTTTATTTAAAATAGGACACTAAATTTGTAAGCCTAAAACCACTAGAAAAACCTAATATTTAGCAAGTACGTTTATTGTATTTAAATTATAAAGGACAACTATTTTCGGAGAGTAATTAGTGTATTTCACGGGACTATATTTCGGCACTAAAGTAATTTTGGTGACAAAATATAGTTATTGCATCGGATGAAAATTAGCAATAGCATCATGCATTTCTGAATGGTCATTCTTTAAGTAAGCTTCTGTACTCGATATAAATCTGTGACCGCACATTACTTGAGCTTTACGTAGATTATGTTCCTTCAACCATAATGTGATAACTGATGCTCGTATTTGCTTCAGATTGGTCACCCGTAGGTTCATACTTCTTAAGACCTTAACTACTGGACTGGTGATGCAACTAATCCTATTGGTATTCATTGGAAATAACGCATCTGTATAGCATTCAATACGTTTCTGAAGTATTGGTCTGTCTACTTGTAAATACTGTATTAAATCAAAGGTTTGACTACTATCTAATTTCAGTTTTCTACCATTAGTTTTCTTTGTCCCTGGGATATGAACCATACCTTTTCTAAGGTTGATATGTTCCTCCTTCAGACTCTTCAATGCAACTGCATCACAACCTTGAAAAATTGCTAATCCAGTTACTACCTTATTTCTAACTGCTACTGATTTACAACTTGGTAGTTTTATGTTTTCAGTTTGAAATAATTCATATAACCCTTCTAATTCTTTGGAAGATAACAACGTATGACTATACTCACGTTTCACATTTTGAATATTCGTATTTGCTAATGGGTTATAAATGTGAATATTTTCTTCTACTAAGTAATTGAAGTATAGTTTTAGTATACCTAACTGATGGCTGACCGACTTATTTACAAGCGTTTTACCAGACTTACCTTTTTTAGTTTCGATGTGTTCAAAGTATTCTAAACATCGCTTATAATCAAGCTGAGGCACTTCATATCCCTTTTGTTTACACCAGTTTAAAAACTTAGTTACACATCTGGCATATGTTGGAATTGTATTAGGGCTGTATGCATTTTTATGCATGTATTCTGTGAAACTATTCATCTTCAAGTAGATTAACAATTCGGACGTAGCGTTGCGTACTTTCTAATGAGGAATGCCCCAAAAACCTACTGATATTCTCTAATTTCATTCCAGCTTGAAGGAAATGTGTAGCGATGCTATGACGCATCCCGTGAAGTGTAATATGCTTACTCATGATACCATCATCTTCAGTTGCTTCAACTATTTTATCAAGTCTGTCAGCATATGATTTTCCAAGTAGCCTTTTACCGTTTTTATTAATGAACAATGCATTAGATGTTTTTGACTTGTAAAACTGTGGGCGTGCTTCAAAAATGTAATCTTCAAGTATTCTCAAGTTATAATCGTTGATAGCAACTTTACGTTCCTTATTACCCTTTCCAAATCGAACGTGTATCAGTTTCTCATCAAACATAACATCTTTAATATCCAACATTACAGCTTCATTTCTTCTAAGCCCACATGAATAAAGGATAGTTAACATTGCCTTATCTCGTAATTGGTATCTACTTGAGATATGAGAATATGAACATGCTTCGAATAATTGTTTCATCTGTTCGATGCTCAAGATGTCCTTAACATCAATATCGTTTATCTTTTCAGTTCTTAAATGAACACCAAAATTGAAATTAGCACTATGTTCTTTGAGGTACGTTAAGAACAACTTCAACGACTGCTGATGTTTATTAAGTGTACCATTACTCAATGCACCACCACGAGTTTTATTCTTACGACTTGATAAGTATTCATAGTACTCAGTTACGAGATTGGTGGTGATGTATGTAATACCTTCATGCCCCTTAGCTTCTAAGTAGTGGAAGAATTCACGTAGATGGATTGGCATATTGCGAATTGTATCGTTTGCATATAATTGAACACCTAACCAACCTTGGAATGAGGTCAGTATTGTATTAAACGCTGTATTTTGTATTTGTAATGATTTCATAGCTTTCTTTTATTTTAAAATTAGTGACGAGTTAGAAATAACTCCTTTGTTTATAATGGTTTAAGTTCGTCATTATGTTAGTGACGAGGTTGTGACGAGGTGACGAACTCTTCAATGCACAATTCCAATGCTTGTTCAATAGATTGCTCCAAGTTTTTAAACTCATCTGCATTTAATAGCTCATAACTCTTCGAAATACCCTTAATGTCATCACGCTCTCGGATGTAACCTTCTTGAATTAATAGCTTATGATACCTACGTAATGTTGGCTCACTTATTCTGAATTCCCTACGCATTTCTTGATTAGAAAACACCTTATTCTTATTTGCTTTCAAGTATAACATTAGGCTTTCCAAGTAATTACGAGTTACACCGTTTAGGTTATCCGATTTACGTAATAACACATCTTTTATAAGTGTATTAGCCAGTTGAATATCCTGAAGGGTTGTTTCAATATATGCTTCACCTGAAATCTTGCTAAACATCTCTTCACGTTGGAATTGATGGTAGAATGTAATAACTTCAATCAGTTGCAAATAGTGGATATTAGTACGTCTAGGCTTGAATACTGACTTTGGTAACTCCAAGTATTCAGCATACGGATTTACTACTCGTATCGGCTTTAAAAGGCGTTGTACATTACGTAATTGTTTCGCACATTTCAACTCATAATCAACATCAACCTTACCAGCATAATGCATACGTTGGTAAGCCATAATACGTTCGTCTTGCTCATTACTCTCATCAATATATATCAAGAATGAACGGTTGGAATTATCCTCGTAGATACTCTCTTGAGTGGTACATCCGCTAACACATACTGGTCCTTCAACAACCAAATTATTTGTTTTACCAGTTCCACCAACACCTTTTTGAACTACCGATTTTGTGATACGTTTTTTGGTTTGTAACTCTCGAAGTGGTAATAATCCCTCAGATGCACCATCATAATCTTCAATCACGATTAATTTATTTTTCAACTCATCTTTTTTGAAATAGTAAAATGCATTTGCTGATAGCATCGTAAATTCAACTTTGTCCTCATTTGGAATTAGTTCTGCAACCTTAGATTGAAGGTGTGTTTTACCAGCACCACTGGAACCAAAACTGATACAATGCAATGGATTGGATAATAACCTCGATGTAAATATCAAATACATCAGAAGCCTATTATTTACTTCACCAATGATGCCAGTAGAGCCAATTAAGTTATTAGTTTCACTGAACAAATCTGGTGATTTCAATAACTCCAACGCTTCATCGGATTCTTCTGGTGGTAGTTGATATGCGGCATTACTTTCAGCATCAACTTTTTCAATATTTGCTAATCTGTACTTTTCTAAATCATCAATTAATACACTTATTGCTTTACGAAGAGTAATATTACTAACTGTCAGTTGTTCAAGTATTTTATTTATTAGTTTTTCCGTTTGGGTTCCATTATATAAATTGATGCTATGACGAACAGATTCATAACTATCAACCATTTTAATTTTCAGAGTTACCCTTAACGTTTCCAAATTTTCGTCATTCAACCCACCTAGAACAATTAGCTCTAGGTTTTCGTAGGTTGCTTTAAACTCGTTTTCATTTTCTGTATTTAACATAATTTCATTTTTTTAGAACATTTTAGCTCTGCCCGAAAACAGAGCCTACTATGTTAATTATTGCTACTTATTGATTTTTAAATTATTTGGAAATGCTTCGTATTTCTTACCTTGAAGTAGATTTCCAGCTTTCTTTTTGTTCTTACCACCCCATTGTTTGAAGAAAAAATGAACATTCTGCTCTTCACACTGGTCCTTTATATCAATTACCCATTCCTCTAACATTGGTCTTGGAGTAAATCCAGATTCACCACCAACAATCATCCAATCTATTCCAGATAAATTCATATTGTATAACGGACCTAAAAGCGGTTCTGCTGATATAAATTTTGTTTTAGCTCCACATTTTTTTAGGTCATCAATTCTACTCATTACTTCAGAGTCCTCCACAGAAACACCCATCCATATATTATCCGACCATGTTAGCTTATCGCTTAATTCCGCTAGTCTTTCACTACGTTTTGTTAAAACTTGATAAACATGTTGCGGAGTGTCATTCATAGTCTTAAATACCTTCTGAATGAACTCTAAAGACACATCTTTGTGAAATAAATCACTCATACTATTTACAAAGATTACTCTACCTTTCCTCCAACTTCTGGGCTCATCTATCTTGTCCCAATGTAGAGTTAGTTTAAACTGATTTGTATATCTTGGATTCCCCATTGCTTTTAGGCGTTTTGCTAATACTTCTGCATAACAAAACTTACATCCTTTTGACACTTTATCACACCCAGTTGTTGGGTTCCACGTTTTTTCCGTCCATTCTATATTACTTTTACTCATTACTTTTGTTTTTATAATTATTATTTAAAATTTTGGCATAGCGATGCCCGTTCCAAATACCAATTAGGCTAGCACTAATGGATAGGGAAATAAAATATCAGTTAAGTGTTCTTAGCTAATATTATTCTTTATAATTGTTTGTGATTATTTAAATTTTAAGCATAGTTATCCCTCCTCAAGAATAAACTTAAGCTGTAACTATATAGATTATGTTGTTTAGTTAGATTGTTATACTTTCAATGAATTTAGTATAATGGTCATGTGTGGCTTTATCAATAAAACTCTTGAGTTCTTCATTGTTTTCAAGAATACTTGTGTTTATTGATGATGATTTTGAAAAGCCATTAAAATCATAAACAATAGTATCACAAGGTTCTACTTCAAGTAATTTTATAGTGTCTTTAAGAGTTCTGTGTCCCATAAATTTTGAAATAGAGATTAAACACTTCTTCGAATAATGATACTTTTCAAGCATCTTTAAAGCTAATGCAATTTGAAAAGCATTTGACTTTAAAGGTTTTAAATTTAATTCCTTTCCAGTATTTTCTTTTAACTCTGCTAAAAAAGGTTCACTCAGTTTTTGCAACTCTCTATTCAAAGTTGAAGTCGTTAAAACTTTACCAGTCTTATAATTCACATATATAGAATCTTCTGTATAGTTTATATTTACAGTATTAAACGCCTTTTCAATATATTCATATGATAAACCAATAATTGGTCTAAACATAGAATCAATATCTGGATTATCAAGTTCAACCCTTGTTTGACCATCATCTAAATATATTACATCTTCCCATGTAATTTTGAGTTGTGAACCAATCTTTAACCCCCATTGAGGACCAGTTATGCAAAGTAAAGCATGACCATACTCACCTTCTTTCCATAACCATAACCCAAATAAGGTTATCATTTCGCTACTCCAATGTTTATTTTCTAATGTTGAACTCATGTTTTTTTGTTGTAAATTCGTAATTATAATGTAAATATAACATTTTATATTGGATTGTACAAGTTATTTTCGTAAAAATAGTGAAAATAACTCAAATGTATTTTGTAAAGGTTATACACTTAGATATAAATTACTAATCTCCTCATCACGAATTCCTAAATAAATTCTCGTAGTTTTAACGCTAGAATGATTGAATAGTTGAGATAGCAATATTAATGCTTGTTCACTATAATTATTCTTGGTCCATACTTGTCTTCCCAGGGACTTTCTCATAAAATGTGATGAATACTGCCCGTTAATGTTATAATGACTGAATATATCTTTTAGTTTAGAGTTTACATGTTGCACACTAATTGGTTTTTTACCAAACCTATTTACAAATATGTATTGTTCTTCATCAGCATCAACTTCTAAATAAATTCGTTTAATTATTTCTTTTAGTTCTGGGTTGATGGTAATCTTCCTATGCTTCTTAGTTTTCTTTTCAATTACTTCACAAAATTCGTTGTTCAACAAATCTGACCACCTTAATTGAAGTAAATCAGAAATACGTAATCCTAAATAACAACCACACGATATTAATAATGAAAATTTATAATCACCATCACGTTCTAACTTTAGAACCAACGTTTTCATTTTATCCCATTCTAAAAAATCACTTTTTGTTTTTTGTCCTCTTAAACTCATAATTTCTGTTTTATGTTTCACTATTGGTGGTTTTTACCTTTAGTGAAGGATTAATATTCTTTATTACTATTAAAACCTCTCAAACACCTTGTTATTACTGTGTTTCTTGTTTTTTCCTTCACTTATTACTAAAAGTGAAGGTTCTTCGACAAGGATATAAGGAAAAAAGTTCCCGTACCAGTCTTTTTTGATATTCCCGATGAACTACGGATAATTTATTTGTTAACGTAAAACCCCGTCAATAGGGATATTCCATAGTTTTTTCATTTATCAAGGACTTTTGTCCTTGCTCCACATATTTATTTAGAAAGAACTAAATGAATATTAAAAATGGAATTACAGTTTGCTCACTCTTCGATGGTATAAGTGTG
>Ga0209291_1002628_pt1 | contig 14278 bp, 11 predicted proteins | sample GOMGulsemesocosm_FD_184633 | JGI IMG/M metagenome (GOLD analysis project Ga0209291, IMG submission 184633) | Methane-oxidizing microbial communities from mesocosms in the Gulf of Mexico - GOM9B Gulf of Mexico (SPAdes) (version 2) | ecosystem: Environmental > Aquatic > Marine > Cold seeps...
TTATCCGTAAAAATACCCACAGTATGATTAGTTAAACTGGTACTAAATGCATGTACTCGCTCCGCATCAAGATCACGACTTGTCGCTTTGGCGCCACCCGCCTTGGCATATTGAACAGAGTAAATATCATCAATTGTTGGCGCTTGGAACGCATACGCATAAGCCACGTTAAAACTGGTGTTATCGGTAACATAATAATCCAACTCAATGCGCGGACTCCAGCCATCATGTGATACAGCGCTATAGTCATGTCCCACGGTCGGGTCATTGTAATCACTCGCTAAATTTCCCTTACCTTCACTGCGCACATAATCATAGCGAATTGACGGGGTGATTAATAAGTCATCCGTAATTTGATAACCGTCTGCAATATAAAATGAGTAGGTTGACTGAGTACCTGAGGGCTCATAATAAGGGGTGTAAATACCAAAGTTTTTCGATTCTTTCGTTGCATAAGTGCGGTTGTTTACCAGTGAATCACGATCTTGGTATTGATATTGTAAGCCTGTCGTTATCGTATGATCGCCCAACTGTGCGGTGTTATTCAAATCAGCAAAATGACGCTCATATTCAAGATCTGAAGCATGCCCGTATGACCCCACACTGACATACATGTAACTCTTATTTTTAGTACCGTCAGGATTAAGCTTATTCCAAGTAAAGTCAGGACGTTCCCAGTGACGTTTATTTTCTGAAATAGACAATGTTAAATCAACATCAACCAGTGCACTAATTGGGTTATAACGATAATTTGCCGTGGTGACATTATTGGAATATTGGTTATAAACCGTATAAGCGAGCTGTGCTCTTTCTACTGAACCGTATTTATCTATATGACGTTCCGTTATTTCAGGCATAGTACCGCGACGTGTTGCCCAGGGTTTACGTCCTTCATCAGAAAATTCACTGTGACTGAGTGCAAAACGATGCGCACCAACATCATAACTCATTTTAGCTAACCAGTTTTTTTGCTCTGAACCCGAAAATTTAACCGTATTGCCATTACCGTCGGTCATGTCTTCGGTATTTCTCGTGATACCATTAACCAAGTATTGAAAGCCACCTGTTTTACCGTAAGCAGTAACATTGTAACCTTGATTATTATCACCGCTGTTAAAACCTGCTTGTACGCGAACACCAAAGCTTTCACCTTCACGAAGTAGATCCTCTGCATCTTTAGTCTTAATGCGAATAGTACCGCCAGTACCACCGTTACCGGTTTGATAATCATGCGCCCCTTTAGTCACTTCAGCTTCACCAATCATACTCGGGTCAAAGAAGAAGCTACCATAACGGTATTGCTGAAAACCAATAGGTGCACCATCAACATAAAAGGCCAGATCTTCAGTCGCAGAGAAGCCACGGATATTAATACGCTCACCGCCCTGACGAGCACCACCATCAATGGTAACTCCTGGAATAGTATCTAGAATTTCGGCTACATTATTGGCTTGTTGCTCTTCAATTTCTTCTCTGGTAATTAATGATTTACCCGGTTGGTCCACCGTAATCGCACGTTCAGAGTCACTCGCGACAACAGTCGTCACATTTTGATCTGATTGCTCTGCCGCTGAAACATTTAAGCTAGAAATAACCGCAATCGCGATCGCGTTAAGTTTGAATAGACTGTTAGGTTTAAATATCGTGTTAATTCGCATTTCATTTATCTATAACGTGTGTAAAAGCACATTTTAGATAAAAATAAACATAAATGATAATCATTATCATTTATGTTTTGTAAGCATTTGTAAGATATTAGTTGATTAAATCGACAGGGGTAATCTTTTTGGCGTCAAATGTTGGTGTAACAACAGTGGACAGGATTAAACACTGACGCATACGGCTAAACACATAAACGATATCTATACCTGCTTACTCATCGCTAATTTAATACCGAAGAACAGGAACAAACCACCCGTGAACTTAGTAAGGTAAGTTGTTAGTCGCTGATTATGCTTCAACTTACCGCCAATCGAAGATGACGACCAAGCCAGAAGGTGGCACCAGATCATCGCGTTAATGTTAAAAATAACGCCAAGAAAGATAAATGATAGCGCTTTATTTGGGTAATCCATCGCGATAAATTGCGGTACAAAAGCAAGAAAGAATAAGGCTACTTTTGGGTTTAGTACATTGGTCAAGAAACCTTGGAAGAAGATATTTGATAACGATGTATTTTTGCTCTCTACAATCTCAGTATCAACATCCACCGCCTTGCCCTTTGACAACAACATGCTAAAACCGATATAGAGTAAATAAATACAACCGATAACTTTAACAACGGTAAAGGCCATGGCTGACGTTGCTAAAATGGCAGAAAGGCCAAATGCAGCAGCAAAAACATGTACCAAAGTACCAGCACCAATACCAAAAGCTCCGACAGAACCAGCCCGGAAACCTTGACCAGCACTACGTCCAATAACATATAAAGAATCAGGACCCGGGATCAAGTTTAACATGATGCCTGATACCACAAATAACCACAGTTCTGTTACTCCAAACATATTTACAACTCCGTCTATGTTATTAGGTTTTAATTAGTTAGCAGTTTATAGAGGCATAATAGATATCTGATTGATCTACTCTCTTAAACTCAAATTTAGTGTTTGTGCCTTGCTTAATCTCATAATTAAAACGTAGGGTATCAATATCGTCAACAGAAATACTAAACTCAATCTTATACCACACCATTTCTTTGTCTCCCGCCTCATTAGCTCGACGAGCAACAAAAGAAACAAGACTTGGTTTTAAAGCATTAGCCGAATCATTCACTGTTATGTTTAGCGCATCCGCACTCACTTCACGACCAAACAGGCTGGATTCCGCAAAGATAACTGCAGACAGCATTTCCCCTTCAACAAGACGAGGAAAAATAGAAACGTCTGTGCTACCTACAGTCTTCTTAAGACCGTCAAATTTAGCCTTGTGATAACCACAACTCTGACTCTTAGCCAGCTCACTGTCATTATTCGCATTCATCGGTTTAAAATAGGTGCGAGTAGTTGGGAATACAGCGCAAGCACTGAGAGTTGTCAGCATTAATAACACACAAAAAAATTGTTTCATTTTAGTTTCTATCTCAATATCAGCATACAAAGGCGCATTATGAACATTGTATTTATGTTTATCTATACGCATTTATAAACACTTACAAAAATAATCTACCATCAATTATCGATATTTACAGCTTCATCTTCTATTTACCTTCACATTACTACAACAAAAGTGAAACCTAATTGTCATCATTATCTCCTATCATCTGCATTTAAATTATAAAAATTAACTAGATACAATTAAGGATGTTAGATGAAAAAGCTATGGATAACCGGAGTACTTGCCTCATTCATTTCCACGACAAGTATGGCTGAGACCAACATTACTTGGTGGCATGCGATGAGTGGTCAGCTGGGTGAAACAGTCAATACCATTGCACGTGACTTTAATGCGTCACAAGATGAATACAAAATTAATCCGGTATTTAAAGGCTCATACGTTGAAACACTTACTGCGGGTATTGCAGCTTATCGCGCCAACCAAGCACCAAATATCCTACAAGTCGCCGATGTTGGTGCCGCAACAATCATTAATGCACCAGGGGTAGCGAAACCCGTCGAAGATATTCTGGTTCAGTCAGGTTATGCATTTAATAATCAAGATTATATTGCCGGTGTACGAAACTTTTATGCTGATAGTAACGGTAAAATGATTGGCATGCCTTTCAATAGCTCTACCCCTGTACTGTATTACAACAAAGATATCCTCAATAAAGTGGGTGTTGACGCACCTAAGACTTATGAAGAAATGGAACAGGTCGCAAAGAAACTAAAAGCACAGGGCTACGCAACTTTTTCACAATCGCTAACGCCTTGGATCATGTTCGAAAACTTAAAGTCACGTCATAATTTACCTGTTGCTAACAAGAATAACGGCTTTGATGCACCAGCAAGTAAAATCATGATTAATACGCCAGATATGGCTATGCATTTCAGTAAATTAAAAGATTGGTCTGATAAAGGCTATTACAAGTATTACGGCTCAGATTGGGATGCGAACCAACAACCATTCGAAAAGCAACAGGTCGCGATGTGGATGGGCTCATCAGGTTCATTTGGCGGTTTACGTAATCGCGTAGATTTTGACTTAGGTACCACTTACCTACCGTACTGGAAATCAATTAATAAAGACGCTGGCCGTACTTTCATCGGTGGTGCAGCACTATTTGCTATTGATGGGAAACCGAAAAAAGAACAACAAGCTGTAGCCGCATTCTTTAGCTTCTTAACCAGTCCTGAAACACAAATGTTCTGGCACAAATCAACTGGCTACGTAACAGTAACAAAAGCTGCTTACGAGCTAACTAAGCAATCAGGTTACTACAAAGAACAGCCTGATGCTGAAGTGGGTGTTAAACAATTAAGTTTACCAGGTGGTGAATGGACACGAGGTTATCGTTTAGGGTTCTACTCACAAATCCAAGAAGTCATGCACCGTGAATTTGATAACGTATTTGCTAACCGTACGTCGGTAGAAAATGCACTAAACAATATAGATAAAGAAAGTCAGGTTATCTTAAGTCGTTTCTCTCGAACGGTACGATAGTCTATTACTGATTGTGGCTCACTCTATGTGCGCCACAGTTAACTCTTTCCTTTCAATTCATTAGGTTACTATTGTGGAACAACGCCAACAATTTACCCATTCTGCACTGCCTTATATTCTTTTAGTGCCACAAATTGCAATTATTGCTGTATTTTTTTTCTATCCCGCAGCAGAAGCCATTTATTTATCGTTTATGCTCGAAGATCCTTGGGGATTATCATCAACATTTGTCGGATTAGAAAACTACAGCATCATTTTTAATTCCGCTGAATACTTAAAATCAGTGGTCTTCACCTTAGGCTTTGCTGTCATCGTTTCGTTTTTATCTTTGGCTATTGCCCTATTACTCGCTGTTAAAGCCAATAATATTCTACGTGGTAAAGGGGCTTACAAAATAACGTTAACCTGGGTATATGCGGTTGCGCCTGCCGTAGCGGGTATTATGGGTGGCTTTATTTTTAATCCACACATTGGCGTATTTACCGAGATCTTTGCCAGTTTAGGCTGGGATTTTAGCCTTTACACTAACCCTTTTGATGCGACTTTCGTGTTAGTTCTAGTGTCAGTATGGAAGCAAGTATCTGTCAACTTCATCTACTTCTTAGCTGGTTTACAGTCTATTTCATTTGCCGTTAATGAAGCAGCTATGCTGGATTGCGAAAGTGACCGCCGCCGATTCTGGACCATCACCTTCCCACTTCTCGCACCAACAGGGTTCTTCTTACTTGTCATTAATTTAACTTATGCCTTTTTTGACACCTTCGGGGTTATCGATACCTTAACGTCAGGCGGACCGGGCGGCGGTACAACATCACTGGTGTATAAAATTTATCGTGATGGTTTTATCGGCACAGATCTAGGTGGTAGTGCGGCACAATCAGTGGTGCTACTGGTTTTAGTGTTAATACTAACTTGGGTGCAATTTAAGTTTGTTGAAAAACGTGTGCACTATTAATACTGCCAAATTAACCAATATGAGAATTATATTATGAAACAAAATCAATGGTTAGATCATGTCATCCTAATTCTAGGTGCTCTCTTTATGATCATTCCTATTTGGCTAATTTTTGCCAGCTCAACACACAACCCAAACACCATTATCAGCGAAGGGTTACAGTGGCTGCCAGGCGGCAATTTCACGAGTGTTTACAGTGAAGTATGGAACAAAAGTATCGGCTTTAGTACTGACGTAAATGCAAAATCGATGATTATTAACTCGATGATTATGGGCCTTGGTTTTGCTATTGGTAAGATCATAATTTCAATGATGGCCGCTTATGCACTCGTTTACTTCCGCATGCCATTTGCATCACTGTGGTTCTGGCTTATTTTTGTCACCCTACTGCTGCCACTTGAAGTTCGTATCATCCCCTCTTATGAAGTTGTCGCTAACTTAGGCATGCTTAATAGCTTTTCCGGACTTATTCTACCGTTAATCGCATCGGCAACCGCAACCTTCTTCTTTCGTCAGTTTTTTCGCACAATTCCGAATGAATTATTAGAAGCTGCGCAACTCGATAATGCAGGTCCAGTGCGTTTCTTTATTGATATTTTACTACCATTATCAAAAACCATGATTGCCGCAATTTTTATCATCATGTTTGTTGTTGGTTGGAATCAGTATTTATGGCCAATCATGATGACCACAGATGAAAGCTACAACACCATCGTTATGGGTATTAAACAACTGTTGAGTGATATTAGCCAAAGTAGTCAACCGCGTTACGACCAAGCATTTGCATTAGTCATCTTTGCCATGCTTCCGCCAATTTTAGTCGTCATCATCTTTCAGCGCTGGTTTGTTAAAGGCCTAGTAGAAACAGAAAAATAGTCGTGATTGTTGTTATAAATAACATGATCACCAATGCCAAATTTATAAAGAGATAGAATATGTTAGCACTTAAAAACTTAGTTAAAACCTATGACAACGGTCACCAAGCAGTGAAGAATATTTCAGTGGATATTAAGCAAGGTGAATTCATTGTTTTAGTCGGTCCTTCAGGCTGCGGTAAATCATCCATTTTACGTTCTATTGCTGGCTTAGAGCCCATCACCAGTGGTGAAATACAGCTGAATAATCGTCGAATAGATACTGAAAAACCAGCAACACGTGACATTGCCATGGTATTTCAAAATTACGCGCTATATCCACATATGACGGTATATGAAAACTTAGCATATGGCTTAAAGAATCGCGGTGTTGATAGAGATACCATAGAATCAAAAATTGAACACGTTTCAAAGACGCTGAAAATCGCTGATTATTTAGATCGTAAACCCGCAAAATTATCCGGAGGTCAACGCCAACGAGTCGCCATGGGACGTGCCATTGTGCGAGATCCACAGCTGTTCTTATTTGATGAACCTCTGTCTAACTTAGATGCATCACTACGTGCCCACATGCGCTTAGAAATTAAAAAATTACAGCGTGAATTAGCCGTAACAAGTGTTTATGTGACTCACGATCAGGTTGAAGCGATGACATTGGCAGATCGTATCATTGTATTGAATCAAGGTGTGATAGAACAAGTAGGTACTCCCGCTGAAGTCTACCATAAACCAGCAAGTACTTTTGTTGCGAGTTTTATTGGCAGCCCAGCGATGAACTTCCATCCAGCTGAAATTGTCGAAGGTGTGATCAACTTTGAACATCAAAGCGTATTTCTCCCTGAGTATGCACATCTGCCAACACAAAAGATCCAGTTAGGCATTCGACCTGAACACGCACTCATTGAACCTTCAAATACAGGGTTAAGTTTTTCATTAACGGTGCAAGCTGTTGAACCGCTAGGGCCAAATCAGCTAGTACACGGATTAGTACACGACAAGGTCTTTACCGCCCTAACGCCGGAGTTACACTTTGCGAATAAAGAAGTACTGACACTAAATGTAGCGAGCCAATATTTACACTTGTTTGATAGCGAAGGTAAACGCTTAATTGCAGATACGAATGTATTAGCGCAGGCTAGCTAACAAAAAAGGCACACACCAATTAAACATGGGTGTGTGCCTTTCGTTTTTAATTTGGCGAATGATGACAATTATTTAAATCATCATTCGCTAATCAGTAAGCTTATAAGCTAATGAAAATGCCCGCTAGTGCAGCACTCATTAAGTTAGCAAGTGTTGCCGCTAATACTGCTTTAAAGCCTAAGCTTGCCACATCTGAACGACGCTCTGGCGCCATTACACCAATAGAACCAATTTGAATTGCGATAGAACCAATGTTAGCAAAACCACATAATGCAAATGTGATAATCACTTGGCTATGCTCAGAAATAGTCTCTTTAACTGCAGCGAAGTCCATGAAAGCAACAAACTCATTCAAAATCATTTTTTGGCCAATGAACGAACCAGCAATCAACATTTCATGCTCAGGTACGCCAATCATATAAGCTAATGGCGAGAAGATATAACCCAGTACACTTTGTAATGTTAAGTTATCAATGCTCACCCAGTTACCAACGGTTTCTAAACCAGCATTTGCCATTGCAATCACACTTACAAATGCAATTAACATAGTACCGATAGCCACAGCGACTTTCATACCATTCATCGCACCAGCTGCCAGTGCATCAATCGCATTACTGTGTTCGCTTTTTGCCATTTCGATATTAGTATCTTCAGTCACAGTTTCTTGCTCTGGTACTAATAACTTCGCCATCAACAAACTACCCGGCGCCGCCATGAAGCTTGCAGCGATAAGGTATTTAAGCTCGACGCCTAAACCTGCGTAACCACCTAGAACACTACCAGCAACCGATGCCATACCACCTGTCATTACTGCGAATAGCTCTGAACGCGTCATTTTTGGTAAGAAAGGTTTAACTAATAATGGCGATTCACCTTGCGATAGGAAAATGTTACCCGTTGCGGCTAACGACTCAACACGACTGGTACCAAGGAACTTCTGAATACCGCCGCCAATCACTTTAATCACCCACTGCATTACACCGATGTAATAAAGTAGTGAGATAAGCGCACTAATAAAGATAACTAACGGTAATACGCGGATCGCGAAGATAAAACCTTCCGTCGCTAAATCACCAAATAAGAATTGAATACCCACATCGGCAAAACCTAGAATGCTTGCAACACCACTACTCATCGCGCCTAACATGCTTTGGCCAATTGAAGAGTAAAGTACAATCGCAGCAAAACCAGCTTGTAAGAATAGTGCACCACCCACGGTACGCCAATTGATTGCTTTACGGTTTTCTGACAGTGCGCATGCACATAAAATAAGTACTAAAATACCAACTAAACTAATTAACAACTGCATTATTTCATCCTGTTCTTAAAAATAGATGTATAAAAATGAAGGTGTGATACCAATTGGAATAAAATTTAGATGGCAGTAAACGCAGGAGAAATTAACACCCAGTGGGATTAATTTAGACCTGATTAATGATCAGTATTTTATTGCAATGGGTATTACGTGCATTGGTATATGAGGAGAGGATGACCAGTATTTTAGAAGAAAAATAACCTAGTCAATCCGCCCAATAACAACATACGAGTCACCTTGATAGCAAGCTACAGTCACGCTGGTCCAATTCCTTGGGGTCGTTCACATTTCCATGGTGACGGCTTGTAACTAAGGTGGCTAAACTCGATGGTTCTGGCCGGAACGGAATTATATAGAGATCTAGCTCACATTAATAATATTACTTTCATTTATATTTTAAATATTAAAATAATGATTAACAATTCAACTAAATTGACATTTAGTAAACTGTCGCATCTTTATCTATCCATATATTCAAATTGGCAACCCACTCGTTAACGACCATACTCAAATGAATGAAAGACAAGATTAATTTACTAAATAACAGAACAAAAACTTGCTGACATGACTGTTCACTTAACAACCAGAATAGGAACGCCGATGCCAAACACCTACTCGTCACTAAATTTCGCCCTTGGTGAAACCATAGATCTACTACGCGACAGTGTTATCGCCTTTGCCAGTGACGAAATAGCACCACGCGCTGCACAAATAGACCATGACAACCTGTTTCCAGTAGATATGTGGCCAAAATTTGGGGATATGGGCTTGCTAGGCATCACTATCAGCGAAGAGTATGGTGGAGTTAATATGAGCTACCTCGCTCATGTCATTGCAATGCAAGAAATCAGTCGTGCTTCGGCATCGGTTGGCCTCAGTTATGGCGCGCACTCAAATCTGTGTGTGAATCAAATTTATCGGCACGGCAACGAACAACAAAAACAACAATACCTGCCCAAGCTAATTAGCGGCGAACACGTGGGCGCACTCGCCATGACAGAACCCAACGCTGGTTCTGATGTCGTCTCAATGAAATTAAGTGCAGTATTGGACGGCAATGACTATGTTCTCAACGGCAATAAAATGTGGATCACCAATGGTCCCGAAGCCAGTACTTATATTGTTTATGCCAAAACAGCACCCGAGTTAAACAGCCACGGAATTACCGCATTTATCGTTGAACGTGGTTTTTCTGGATTTAGCCAAGCACAAAAACTCGATAAGCTAGGTATGCGCGGTTCCAATACCTGTGAACTTGTGTTTCAGCATTGCCGTGTGCCTAAAGAGAATATCTTGGGCGAGCTCAATAAAGGCGTACAAGTATTAATGAGTGGCCTTGATTACGAACGGCTTGTACTAACTGGGGGACCGCTAGGGATCATGGATGCATGCATGGATCTTGTCGTTCCTTATATCCACCAACGTAAGCAGTTCGGTAAAGCCATTGGTGAATTCCAACTTGTACAAGCAAAAATCGCCGATATGTATAGTCAGATGAACGCCGCAAAATGTTATACCTACACGGTTGCTCGCGCTTGTGACAACGGCGACGCCAGCCGTAAAGACTGCGCAGGTGTGATCTTATATTGTGCAGAACTGGCCACAAAAATGGCACTGGATACTATCCAATTATTGGGCGGAAATGGCTACAGTAACGAATATCCAGCCGGTCGCTTACTCCGAGATGCCAAACTCTATGAGATTGGCGCAGGCACATCAGAAATGCGCCGTATGTTAATAGGACGAGAGCTCTTTAATGAGTCGGGGGCGTAGTGCACATGGCAAAAATAGGCTCTACACTCAACATCAAGCACCCTACTTTTGTGGCAAAACAGCAAGCCATGCAGGAGCTTGTTCAACAACTCGAAAATAACATTGAACAAGTAAAACAAGGGGGTGGCGAAATAGCACAACAACGCCATTTAGCCCGTGGTAAAATGCTTGCCCGTGAACGTATTGATGCCTTATTAGATCCCGGTTCACCGTTACTCGAACTAGGACAGTTTGCGGCTTGGCAATACTACCCTGATGCAGTGCCCGCTGCCGGTGTCGTAGCGGGTATTGGTCGTGTTAATGGTATCGAATGCATGATCATTGCCAACGATGCTACTGTAAAAGGCGGTACTTATTACCCGTTAACGGTGAAGAAGCACCTACGTGCCCAAGAGATCGCTGAACGATGCTGCCTACCCTGCATTTATTTAGTTGATTCTGGTGGTGCATTTTTACCCCAGCAAGATGAAGTATTTCCCGACCGAGATCACTTTGGCCGTATCTTCTTTAATCAAGCCAATATGTCCGCCAAAGGCATTCCACAAATAGCATCAGTCATGGGCTTATGTACCGCAGGTGGTGCGTATGTTCCGGCCATGGCAGATGAATCAATTATTGTAAAACAACAAGGTACCATCTTCTTAGCTGGCCCACCACTGGTCAAAGCAGCCACAGGTGAAGAAGTCAGCGCAGAAGAACTCGGTGGCGCAGATGTACATTGTAAAACCTCTGGGGTCGCCGATCATTACGCCCAAGATGATGCCCATGCATTACAGCTCGTTCGCCAAGCCATTGCTAATATAAATCACGTTAAACGACCTGATTTAACTGTGTTTCCTAGTGCTCCACCACTATTCGACAGCCTAGAGTTATACGGTATTGTCGGCACAGATTTAAAAAAACAATTCGATGTGAAAGAAGTCATCGCCCGTATAGTTGATAACTCAGAATTAGATGAGTTTAAACAATACTACGGCACAACACTGGTTTGCGGTTTTGCCCGAATTCACGGCTATCCTGTCGGTATCATCGCCAATAATGGGATCTTATTCTCGGAATCGGCGCAAAAAGGCGCGCACTTTATTCAGCTGTGTTGCAAACGTAAAATACCACTGGTATTTCTGCAAAATATTACCGGATTTATGGTGGGAAAAAAGTACGAAGCAGAAGGCATAGCAAAACACGGGGCAAAAATGGTTGCCGCTGTAGCTTGCGCCCAAGTGCCTAAGTTTACCGTCATTATTGGCGGCAGTTATGGTGCCGGTAATTATGGCATGTGCGGCCGCGCATACGATCCCACCTTGTTATGGATATGGCCAAATGCCAGAATTTCCGTCATGGGCGGCGAGCAAGCTGCCAGTGTACTCAGTCAAGTCAAGAAAGACGGTTTAGCACGTAACAATAAAACCATGACAACTGCAGAAGAAGCTGAATTCAAAGCGCCTATTATTAAACAATATGAAACCCAAGGTGATCCTTACTATGCCAGTGCGAGATTATGGGACGACGGTATTATCGACCCGTTACAAACGCGGCAAGTACTTGGCTTAGCCATTTCAGCTGCCCTTAATGCGCCGATTGCAGATACCCAATTTGGTATTTTTAGAATGTAACGGTCCTAATATTACAAAACCAAACAACACACCTAACACCACAGCTAGGACTGGTTTAATGACACATAATTCAGACAAGTTAAACATCATCAATGCAGACCATTTGCATACCGCCGTTGATAATCGCGGTATCGTGACCATCACATTGACGCGTCCCAAAGTACGCAATGCATTTAGTGCCGAAACAATCAGTCACTTGCTAACGACCTTAGCAGTATTAAAACATGATCCCGCGGTGCGAATATTGGTTCTCCGGGCCGAAGGTGAACATTTTTCAGCGGGCGCAGACATTAACTGGATGAAAGATATTGCCAAACTCGGGTATCAAGACAATCTCGCCGATGCCGCACAATTAGCTAAGTTGATGGACAATCTCAATCAATTTCCCAAACCAACAATAGCGCTAATACAAGGCGCCTGTTTTGGCGGGGCTATCGGACTTGCCGCCTGTTGCGATATAGCCCTCGCGACAACAACAGCTAAATTTTGCTTAAGTGAAGTTAAGATAGGCCTTATTCCTGCGGTGATAAGTCCTTATGTGATAACAGCCATCGGACCACGGCAAGCACGACGTTATTGCTTAACTGGCGAAATGTTTACCGCTGAACAAGCGCTAGACTATGGTTTGCTTCACCAGATAGGTGATAACTTAGATACTCTCATCACCCCCTTTACTGACGCATTACTGGCCAATAGTCCCGCTGCCATGCAGGCCGCTAAATCATTAATTCATGGCATCACTAATCACATAATCAATGACGCATTAATAGCGGATACAAGCCAACGGATCGCCGCAATTCGGGTATCAAACGAAGCTCAAGAAGGGCTAGATGCATTCCTGAATAAACGCAAGCCAGGCTGGACTAAGGAATAATGTCTATGTCGCATCAGGTCATAATTAATCAGCCAGCACTATTTAGTAAACTACTTATCGCTAATCGCGGCGAAATAGCCTGCCGCATAATCACAACAGCGCAGCGACTTGGTATAAAGTGTGTCGCGATTTATTCTGCTGCCGACACCAACGCCCGTCATGTAAAAATGGCAGATGAAGCGTTTTATTTGGGACCTGCACCAGCGACGGAATCTTACCTCAATAGCCAACGAATACTCACCATTGCACAACAAGCCAAGGCACAAGCCATTCACCCTGGTTATGGTTTCTTATCCGAAAATGCAGATTTCGCCCTAGCCTGTGCCCAGCAAGGGTTAATTTTCATTGGCCCAAGCCCTGACGCTATCACAACAATGGGCAGTAAAAGTGCAGCAAAAGCGATTATGGCGACCGCAAATGTCCCCCTTGTGCCCGGTTATCACGGTAAAGCCCAAGATGAACAAACATTAAAGCATCACTCACAACAAGTTGGCTATCCACAACTACTCAAAGCTGTTTACGGTGGCGGTGGTAAAGGCATGCGAATTGTCTATAGCGCCGATGAGTTTTGCCAAGCACTAGCCGCAACTAAGCGTGAAGCTATGGCTAGTTTTGGCAATGACGACATGCTTATAGAGCGTTATTTAACAAAAACTCGTCACGTCGAAATTCAAATATTTAGCGATAACCATGGCAACTGTATTTACTTATCCCAGCGAGATTGTTCTATTCAGCGTCGCCATCAAAAAATACTGGAAGAAGCCCCTGCTCCGGCATTACCTCAGGCTACACAAATAGCCATGGGAGAAGCCGCGGTTGCTGCAGCCAAAACCATCAAGTATCAAGGCGCTGGAACGGTAGAATTCTTGTATGATGAACAAGGTCAGTTCTATTTCATGGAGATGAATACCCGTTTACAAGTCGAACACCCCGTCACCGAGATGATAACTGGATTAGACTTAGTCGAATGGCAACTGCATATAGCTAACGGCGCACCATTACCACTGACTCAAACGCAAGTTCAAATCAACGGCCATGCTCTCGAAGTACGTATTTATGCCGAGGACACAGATAATGATTTTATGCCTGCCAGTGGTGATATTGCATACTTAAATCAACCACCAGCATCTC
>Ga0209291_1002629_pt1 | contig 14277 bp, 10 predicted proteins | sample GOMGulsemesocosm_FD_184633 | JGI IMG/M metagenome (GOLD analysis project Ga0209291, IMG submission 184633) | Methane-oxidizing microbial communities from mesocosms in the Gulf of Mexico - GOM9B Gulf of Mexico (SPAdes) (version 2) | ecosystem: Environmental > Aquatic > Marine > Cold seeps...
AAATTCTTGTTGCGCTTTTTTCATCACTGCGGCCGGTAGCATCGCTGGACCAGCACAAAAGTTGTAGACGGGACTCATTAATTTAAACTCCAAATTATTTGCTTATATCTAAAGGCTATTTAAAAATGCCACTTTGGAATAACCCTTAGATATAAACGTAAAAGAGCGCCCTAAGGCGCTCTTTGATACTGATTAACAATTATTCTTGTTGATCATCTGTTGGTGGTTGCTCATCAGCGTTGGCTGCTGTATCCGGTGCGCTTGCACCTTCTTCACCAACAACACCTTCGGCGTCTTCACCATCAATAGTCTCGGCATGCTCGTCTATTGTAATTTCTTCAATACGTTGCAACGCGACGACTTTTTCGTCTTCAGCAGTACGGATGAGTGTAACACCTTGGGTGTTACGACCGACCGTAGATACACCTTCAACTGGTGTACGTACTAGTGTGCCACGGTTAGAGATAATCATGATTTCATCATTTTCATCGACTTGTACCGCACCAATCACTAAGCCATTACGCTCACTGACTTTAATCGATACCACACCTTGAGTCGCACGACTCTTCGCTGGGTAATCTTCTAGCACTGTACGTTTACCGTAACCGTTTTCAGTCACTGTTAAGATAGGTCCGTCGCCATGAGGAACAATCAGTGATACCACTTTTTGACCTTCTTTTAGCTTCATTCCACGAACACCGGTACCGGTACGACCGATAGCGCGACATTGCTCTTCGCTAAAGCGAACCACTTTACCTTCATCAGAGAACAGCATAATTTCACTGCCTTCTGTTGTTAGTGCTACGCCAACTAACTCATCATCGTCACGCAGGTTAACAGCGATAATACCGTTAGCACGTGGGCGTGAGTAGGCGGTAAGATTAGTCTTCTTAATCGTACCTTGCGCAGTCGCCATTAAGATGCACTTGTCTTCAGTGTATTCACGAACCGGTAGAATCGCGGTAATACGCTCATCTTTATCCAATGGCAATAAGTTAACAATTGGCTTACCACGTGCTTGACGCGACGCTAATGGCAATTGATAAACTTTAAGCCAGTACATCTGACCACGGTTTGAGAAACATAATATTTGATCATGGGTATTAGCGACTAATAGACGTTCAATGAAATCTTCATCTTTCATCTTAGTCGCTGCTTTACCCTTACCACCACGGCGCTGAGCTTCATATTCAGTCAGTGGTTGGTATTTAACGTAGCCTTCGTGCGATAGGGTTACTACCACGTCTTCTTCGTTAATTAAGTCTTCTAGTGATAGATCATGTGATGCATTAGTGATTTCGGTACGACGTTCATCACCGAATTCTTCTAACACTTCATTAAGCTCTTCAACAATTACTTCCATTAAGCGCTCTGGGCTACCTAAGATATGTAATAGTTCAGCAATAAAATCTAATAGTTCTTGATATTCAGCTAGGATCTTATCGATTTCTAAACCGGTAAGTTTATGTAAGCGTAAATCAAGAATTGCTTGTGCTTGAGTTTCCGTAAGATGATAAACACCATCACGAATACCAAATTCAGGCTCTAACCATTCAGGACGTGCCGCGTTATCACCTGCTTTTTCAAGCATCGCAGACACGCTACCTAATTCCCAACCGTTAGCCACTAACGCTAGTTTAGCTTCAGCTGGTGTTGCAGAATTTTTAATCGTCGCAATAATTGGGTCGATATTAGCAAGGGCAATCGCCAATGCTTCAAGGATATGAGCACGGTCACGGGCTTTGCGTAATTCAAACACGGTACGACGTGTAACAACTTCACGGCGATGACGAATAAAGCTTAATAACATTTCTTTAATGTTAAACAGCTTAGGACGATTATCTTCGAGCGCAACCATGTTGATGCCGAATGAAACCTGCATTTGCGTTTGTGAATAAAGGTTATTTAATACAACCTCGCCCACTTCGCCACGCTTAATTTCAATCACCATACGCATGCCGTCTTTATCAGACTCATCGCGTAGTGCACTAATACCTTCTACTTTCTTATCACGAACCAGCTCAGCCATCTTTTCAATCAGGCGAGCCTTATTCACTTGATAAGGAAGTTCATGAACAATAATAGTTTCTTTACCGTTATCAGCTACTTCAACTTCTGCGCGAGCACGAATACGTACTTTACCGCGACCAGTTTTGTATGCATCAACGATACCTTGGCGACCACTGATAATACCCGCTGTCGGAAAATCAGGTCCAGGGATATGCTCTATCAGCTCATCGATAGTGATATCTTCATTTTCAATCAGCGCTAAACAACCGCTAATCACTTCGTTGAGATTATGTGGCGGAATGTTCGTCGCCATACCAACCGCAATACCCGATGAACCATTAATCAATAGATTCGGAATACGTGTTGGTAAAACCACTGGAATATGTTCGGTGCCATCATAGTTTGGCGCGAAATCCACGGTTTCTTTTTCTAAATCAACTAATAACGAATGAGCAACCTTCTTCATTCGAATTTCGGTATAACGCATTGCTGCTGCCGAATCACCATCAACCGAACCAAAGTTACCTTGGCCGTCTACCAATGGGTAGCGCAGTGAGAATGGTTGAGCCATACGAACGATGGTGTCATAAACAGCACTATCACCATGGGGGTGATACTTACCAATTACATCACCAACCACACGGGCTGATTTTTTGTACGGCTTGTTCCAGTCATTGCTCAGAACGTTCATCGCGAAAAGTACGCGACGATGCACGGGCTTTAATCCATCCCTAACGTCCGGCAAGGCACGACCTACGATCACACTCATTGCATAATCAAGATAGGAATTCTTGAGTTCGTCTTCGATATTTATCGGAGATACACTATTGGCCAACTCAGTCATATATAGCTAAGATCCCTGTGTTTGAAAAACAACACTTTTGATGACATCATATTTATCGTAATTAGTAGCCATCAAAAGCATAAAATTAGCCAACGATTCTAGCATAAAAACGCCTCGATACTAGCCCTTGTTGGTCCTTAATTTACCAAAGTGCTGCAAAAGCAAACATACAGGCGCTTTGCATCGAATAAAATGACAAAAAGACAGCCTTTATCGCTTAATAATCACGCGAATATAACCATTGTATTCAACGCATTTAGCGCCGTATAATGAACAGTATTATTTCATTACCTAGCATTGATTATGTCAACCCAAACCAGCCAAGCTAATAACTCAAATGTCGATCATCAAGAAATAGAAAAATTTGCCGCTTTAGCCCAAAGTTGGTGGGACCTTAATGGTGAATTTAAGCCGCTACATTTAATGAATCCAACCCGACTTAATTATATCGCCAGCCAAAGTAACGGTTTATTTGGTAAAGAGATCGTTGATATCGGTTGTGGTGGTGGCATATTGGCAGAGTCGATGGCTAAACTTGGTGCTAAGGTCCTTGGCGCAGATATGGCACAAGAGTCACTTAACGTCGCCAAATTACATGCATTAGAAAGCGGTGTCGACAACGTTGACTATCAAAAAATCACAGTGGAAGAACTGGCGCAACAACGCCCTCACGCATTTGATATTGTTACCTGCATGGAAATGCTCGAGCATGTGCCTAACCCTGAGTCGGTGATTGCTGCCTGTGTCAAACTCGTTAAACCCGGTGGCGAGCTCTTTTTCTCGACCCTAAATCGCACTCATAAAGCATACCTGCTAGCGATCGTTGGCGCCGAACACATTCTTAGGATAGTGCCAAAAGGTACCCACGATCATAAGAAATTTATTCGACCTAGTGAACTAATCCGCTTTTGTGATAACCATGGCGCGCAATGTATTGATGCCATTGGTGTTCATTACAATCCGCTTACCGAGCAGTTTAAAGTCAATAATGACTTGTCGGTTAATTACATTCTTCACTGCCAACCGTTAACCCAATAATAAGGACCTTCCAATGACCTATTCGATGGCCTTTAAGCAGCACCCTATCGCCGCTGTGTTATTTGACTTAGACGGTACCTTATTAGACACCGCTGCGGATCTTGGCGCGGCGGCTAATTATTTGTTACAGCGTGATAATTTAACACCACTAGATACTGATACCATTAATCATACCGCCTCTCAGGGTGCGCTAGCGTTAATCAAAGCAGGTTATGGTAACAATTTAAGCGAGCAAGCGTATCAAACGCTGCGCCAACAATTTCTCGATTATTACCAACAGCACATCGCGGTAAGCACTCATTACTTTGCTGGGGTAGAACAATGCCTTAATCAATTAAACGAGGCAAAAATACCCTGGGGCATTGTCACCAACAAACCCTACTTTTATACCAAAGTACTGCTGCAATCCTTTCCTCTATTAGCAAACTGCGAAGTCACCGTCTGTGGTGATACCATGAATGTGCGAAAGCCTTCACCTGATCCGCTGTTATTAGCCGCCAAATCATTGGCAATATCACCACCGTCGATTGTCTACGTTGGCGACGCCCGCACGGATATCGAAGCGGCCAATGCGGCGCAAATGATCAGCGTCAGCGCAAAATATGGCTACATCCCCAAAGCTGACCCTTGTGAAGATTGGCATAGCGATCTTATTATTGATCGTTGCAACGATCTTTTAACTGTGCTGGCACATTCGGCTTAGAAAATAATCATTTGTCTTTTATCTAAACGAAATAAAAGCTCGGAAAATATCAAGCCAATTTGATAAAAAAATAATTAAAATATCGTTAAATAAAATTGCTTTTTTTCGGGCACTAATAAGGTTAATCACTTAAATGATAGTCGCCACTAACCTATGAAATAGATCACACTTTATCCACAGCTTATCCTCTCTAATATTACTTGCATTACCTTGCCAACCACATTATCTTGTACCCACTAATTCAAACAACCCTAGATGTTGTGTGTTAAAGTATCAGAGATACTAAGGCACAAGGATGAAATTCAAGGCGTGATTCAGCTACTGTTGCTACTAATACCGTTATTGATTGTTTTCATCCTAGTATGCACAATTGTTTAGTTGTATTTCAGTGACGGATAATAATAATGAATACAAATCTGCTAGTAACAAAGCGTAGTGGCAAACAAGAGCCGATCGATCTTGATAAGATCCATAAAGTCCTAGATTGGGCCGCAAAAGGTCTCGACAATGTGTCTGTTTCTCAAGTAGAGATCAAAGCGCATATTCAATTTTATATGGGCATCAAGACCGAAGATATTCACGAGACAGTGATAAAAGCGGCAGCAGATCAAATATCCGAAACCACCCCAGATTATCAGTTCATGGCAGCACGCTTAGCGATCTTTCATTTACGTAAAAAAGCGTATGGCCAGTTTGAGCCACCACACCTTTATGACCATACGGTAAAAATGTGTGAAGAAAAGCGTTATGACTCTCATTTATTAGCCGATTATACTCGCGAAGAGTTTGAGTTTATGAACGATGCCATTGATCATTGGCGTGATATGAACTTTAGCTACGCTGCTGTAAAGCAGTTAGAAGGTAAATACCTCCTGCAAAACCGTAGCACCGGTGAGATATTTGAGAGCGCGCAGTTCCTATACATACTTATCGCAGCGGCACTGTTCTCTAAATACCCGAAAGATACACGGATGGGTTACATCAAGCGTTTTTATGACGCCGTTTCTCAATTTAAGATTTCGTTGCCAACGCCAATTATGTCAGGTGTCCGTACCCCGACACGTCAATTTAGCTCATGTGTGTTGATCGAATGTGACGACAATCTCGATTCAATAAACGCGACATCAAGCTCGATTGTAAAATACGTTAGCCAACGTGCGGGTATTGGTATCAATGCCGGTCGTATTCGCGCTATCGGTAGTCCAATCCGTGGTGGTGAAGCCAATCACACAGGTTGTATCCCGTTCTATAAGCATTTCCAAACAGCCGTTAAAAGCTGTTCTCAAGGTGGCGTGCGTGGCGGAGCTGCAACATTGTTCTACCCACTATGGCATCTAGAAGTCGAATCGTTATTAGTGCTTAAAAATAACCGTGGTGTTGAAGAGAATCGTGTTCGTCATATGGATTACGGCGTTCAATTTAATAAAACGATGTATCAACGTTTAATTAAAGGCCAAGACATTACGTTGTTCTCACCAAGCGATGTACCAGGGCTTTACGATGCGTTCTTTGCCGATCAAGACTTGTTTGAATCGCTTTATACCAAATATGAAGCCGATGACTCAATTCGTAAACAAACCATTAAAGCGTCTGAATTGTTTTCATTGTTTGCGCAAGAACGCGCCAGCACTGGCCGAATTTATTTACAAAATGTCGATCACTGTAATACCCACAGTCCATTCATCCCAGCGGTCGCACCCATTAAACAATCTAATTTATGTTTAGAGATAGCGCTACCTACGAAGCCTTTACAAAGCTTTGATGATGAAGAGGGTGAAATTGCATTATGTACCCTATCAGCATTTAACCTAGGCGTGATTGATTCGCTCGATGATTTAGAAGAACTGGCTGAGTTGGCGGTACGTGCGCTCGATAACTTGCTCGATTACCAAGACTACCCAATCAAGGCAGCACAAAAAGCAAGTTACGCCCGACGTACGTTAGGCATAGGCGTCATTAACTACGCTTATTACCTCGCTAAGAATGGCGTTAAGTATTCGGACGGTAGTGCTAATCGCCTTACTCATGAGACGTTCGAAGCCATTCAATATTACTTGCTTAAAGCCTCTAACAAATTGGCTAAAGAAGTCGGGGCATGTGAATGGTTTAACGAAACAACCTATTCTCAAGGTATCTTACCAATTGATACTTACAAGAAAGATGTTGATGCACTCTGTTCGAACGAGTTAAAACTTGACTGGGAAAGTTTACGTCATGAAATAACGACTCACGGTCTGCGCAATTCAACATTATCGGCGTTAATGCCCTCAGAAACGTCTTCACAAATATCTAATGCTACCAACGGTATTGAGCCGCCACGTGGTCTCATTAGTGTTAAATCGAGTAAAGATGGTATTTTAAAGCAAGTGGTACCAGAGTATTTGGCATTAAGAGAAAGCTATGAATTGTTGTGGAATATCCCATCAAATGATGGTTATTTACACTTGGTCGGGATCATGCAAAAGTTCATCGACCAAGCCATTTCAGCCAACACCAACTACGATCCGAGTAAATTCGAGAGCGGTAAAGTGCCAATGAAAGGCATTATTAAAGACTTATTGACCGCTTATAAGTTCGGCGTTAAGACCCTTTATTACCATAACACTCGTGACGGTGCGAATGATGTACAAGGTGATATCGTTATCGAGAAAGAAGATGATGATGGCTGTGAAGGCGGCGCTTGTAAGATTTAGATTCAGCTTCTAATAAAAAGTCCACCTAACAGCCGTTAGGTGGACTTTTTTTATGCCTGATATCTAATTTAAGACCAATTATTTTTTAGGAATCGAGCCCTTCAAACCATAATACACGATGTATACATAACAAAATATTGGCAATATAAAGGCCAATTGGATGCCAATGCTGTCGGCTAAGACGCCTTGTAACACAGGAAGTAACGCCCCGCCAACAATCGCTAAACACAAAATACCTGAGCCTTGACTGGTCGAGCTGCCCAGCTTATTTAATGCCAAACTAAAAATAGTTGGAAACATAATCGAATTGCATAAGCCAATCGCCAAGATGGCATACATTGCGAACATACCGTGCCCTAAAACTACAATTGCTAACAACAGGATAGCCGCCACAGCATTAAAGGCTAACGCCTTACCTGCCGCAAATTTTTGCATCGCGAGCGAGCCGATAAAACGCCCGACCATCGCACCGCCCCAATACCAACTAATGTACTTAGCGGCGTCATGCTCCGCCAAGCCAGCAATGTAGTCTTCGCCGATAAAATTAATCATAAAGCTGCCAATGGCTACTTCTGCGCCAACATAAACAAAGATAGCCACCGCGCCAAGTACGAGATGCTTTTGGCTCCACGCGCTACCCTCAACATTATCATCGGTTGGCGCTTGTTCGATCTCTGGTAACTTTAACCAACTAAAGATAGCCGCAAGCACCAATAACATCAGCGCCAAACTTAAATATGGCATTTGCACCGCTTGCGCCTGCGCTAAACGTTGCTCAGCAGTGATGGCTGCGCCATCACTGACTACCGCCGCTAATATCAATAAACCACCAAAATATGGTGCGATTGTCGTCCCTAGTGCATTAAAGCCTTGAGTCAACGTTAATCGACTCGCTGCTGTTCGTGGCGAACCTAGTGCGGCAACATAAGGGTTAGCTGCTACCTGTAGTAACGTAATACCGGAGGCCAATACAAACAATGCCCCCAGAAACAGACTATATTGTTGCAGCGCCGCCGCTGGGTAAAATAAACAACAGCCAACACATGCGATCAATAACCCAGTGACGATGCCTTTTTTATAGCCCAGCTTTTTAACCAAAAATCCTGCGGGTAGCGACACCACAAAATAGGCGCCAAAGAAGCAAAACTGAATCAACATTGCCTGGGTATAATTTAGCGAAAAAACGCCTTTCAAATGAGGGATTAAAATATCATTTAAGCAGGTAATAAATCCCCACATAAAGAATAATGAGGTTAAACTGATTAACGAAAAACGCGTTTTATCGGCGCCATTACTATCAATCGTGCCACTTGCAGATAAATTCATTGCTCTCTCTTATTTTTAGTAAATTTAATTGATTAGGGTTAATTTATCAAAGACATCGCTGGTGATATAGCCAAGATTTTTATCACCATTAATCGCTTTAATCGGGGTTGAGCCCATAAAGCTTTCACGCTCTTTACTGGCATCGTTATCACAATAAGCCAACATGAAACCAAGATGTTTTCCCACCGTTAAATCAACAGGACGTTGCGGCGACTTAGCTGTCGGGTCAAAGCGGTCATCATAGACGCGAAGTGCAACTTCCCAAATCACGTTATAAGGTGCTTGTTCACTGCGTCGCCAATGACTGTCGAGATGATCATTGAGGGTCAAAAAGTTAGCACTGCCATCAGGATGGTTTTTTCCGATATCAACCGCCTGATTATCAAGCGCGATGTGATAGGCAAAGGCATTATAGTTAAATTGATGATTGCCGCCGGAATTGTCTTCATCGATAAATATTTCAAGGCAATCATCGTCCCAATATTTGTCAAGCGGATCTGGATGGCTGTCCATTAAAACATCATCAGTTAATTCAACCAGTAAGTAGAGCTGATTGTTATCCCACATCACTTTAAAGCGACCACTAAAATCTTCAACCGTTGGCATTTCTCCCACCAACAATTGATCCAGCGGCAACCACTGTGCACTACGCCAACTTGCTTCATTTGCAATGCCGTCGATAACAATTGGCGCCCGAACTTTTTTGGCATCCATTGCATTAACGCAAGCGCTTAGCAGCATTAATCCACTTGCGATCATTATATTCTTCATGAGTTGTTCCTTATTTTACCGTCTATATTTTTCATTATTTGTTCAACTACACCAGTTACACTTTGCTCAACATCGACAATGGTAACGTCTTTCTCATCCGCTTGCGGTATGTCGAAGGCCTCAAATTGGCTTTGAAGTAGATCGTGACCAAAGAAATGGCCTTGTCGCGCGCGCAATCGCTCGGCTAATACGCCTTTATCTCCGGCCAAATAGAGATAGTGACATTGATAAGGCAGCTGGCGAAATTGTTCTCGGTGGGTCTTACGCAAGCCAGAGTACGCTAAAACAACATCTTGCCCACCATGGGCCTGTTGCTTTAGGTAACCGAGCATGGCATTAATCCAGGGTTCACGATCCTGATCATTTAGCGGCAGGCTTTGCGCCATTTTCTCGCGAGCACTTAGACTATGAAAATCATCCGCTTCCATCATCGTATAATTAAGCGCGTTGGCAATCTGTTGTGCGATAGTTGACTTGCCGGTCCCACTAACTCCCATCACAATAATCAGATAGGGCTTTTTAGTCACTAAACTCATCTTATGCTTTCTCCAGGATTAAGACCTTTAGTTCATACTGCTGACCGCTGTGTAAGCCACCAAGACAGTGACCGTCAATCAATGCGCCATCAAGGTATATTTCATCGCTGTTAATCGTATTATCTTTGGTGATCGAAAAATCTATCACTGCCCCTCTAAATCGGCGTTGGCCGCAAAGATTGTTAATGCTTTTTGGCAACTTAGGGGTCACAATTAGCCCCTTAGCACTTCCCTTCAAGCCACAAAGTTCCTCCACTAAACAACGATATAGCCATGATATCGTCCCGGTATTAAACAAATGACTAGAGCGCCCCGCTTGGCGAGGATATTGATGATACGCACCGCGGTAGTAATTTGGGACATAAACAGGGAGCTGCCCCGTCTCGAGACATTGTGTTATCGATGGCAGCATTTTTTCAATCACTTCAAACGCCAAATCAGCAAAGCCTTGTTGATAAAGACTATAAGCATAAAAGATTGCCGCATGATTATAGACCGAGCCATTCTCGGCGACACCAGGATGTTTTTGCGTAACGCGACCAATATCCTCTACCATTGACGTATAACTTGGCGCCAACATCATCACGCCATACGGTGTCATCAACTGACTGTTGATGTTTGCAATCATTGCATCAATTTGGCTATCAGTGGCCGCGCCACTGAGCATGGCCCAGGCTTGAGGGTTAAGAAAAATCTTGCCCTGCTCGTCAGAATCGGTACCAAATACTCGACCATCATCGGTTATCCCTCGAGCAAATCGCTGATCAATATATAAATGGTCATTGACGGCAGCATTAAGCTCCTTAGCCATTAGGCGATAATGGCGATGCTTGTCCTGACACACGGTTAACTGATATTGTTCGCACAAATCACACCAGCTAGTGATCGCATAACTTGTGGCGAGGGTTAACCACGATGACACACCGGTCCCCTTGTAGCCGACCATATTCATCGGATCGCACCAATCCCCTTGCTCGATGTAACTTAGTCCGCGCTTATCGCGCGCGCTCAATAACCAGTCCAAACTCAGCTCAATATGTTCGCCAAATGACGCCGTTGTTGCACCGTCACTAAAACCGATTTGCTGCGTGATAATACTGACATCACCCGTTTCACCAAGGTAAGACGCAAGGCAAACAGGTAGCCACACACAATGGTCGCTGTGGGGGATTTGGTTGATGTATTTTAACTCAGCCTGAGCATGGAGCAATATGCCATCGGGCATCGCACCATTACGCTGTTGTTGTGATAATGCGGTTAAAAAGGCGTCACGGGTCACTTGTGGATCGATGAACGACATGCCCATGTTATCTTGAATATAATTGCGTGTCTGAGGGTCGCTACTGAGGCGATTAACATCACCATGATAAAACATTTGGCGTGGTAGCCAATGATTAACAAAATCATCAAGTTGATCGTTATCACTACGAATTGTTAAGCAGCCCTGCCCTTGCGATATATAGTCTCGATAGGCTTGTTTATAGTCTGCATCATTATTGGTGAGATAGCGCGTAATCAAACTCGATATCTCTTGATTGTCCTTGGCTGGGCCAAATAGAAATTGATAATCGAGCTGTTGGCCTGTCATTAAATGTTCATCATATTGCATCACGGCGACTGGCGTTTGGAAACGAGCGTCAACCTCTCCGAGGCGCGAGCGATTAATCGCGTCAGGATTATGTAATCCGCCATCTCCTTCGAATTCTTGTTGATTGGCATGCCAACTATCCGGCGCTTTATTAGCCGCAAAAAACGTTTTATCTTTTAAATGTTGATTGGCAAAGTATTGCTCAACTTTTTGATATGGCGTCACACTGCTCGCGACAATGGCATTTAAGCTACGTTCAAATTGTGCAGATTGATTCATCCAAGACATAAATCCAATCGAAAAATAGGGATACACCGTAATATTTCGCTTATTCGCGCTAAGGTTCTTTACTTTCAACGACCAACACTCAACATTATCCTTGGTTGTTAAACTGACCGTCACGGTAATGGCCAGGCCAAGATGTTCGATATGCCAGTTAATCTCGCTAGAACCAATCTCGAACTCAAATTTGTCTAATTTCACCCGCATTGGTTCATACGGCACCGAGAACGATTGATTAGCATCGTTATCTTTAATATAGAAAAAACGCCCAGGATGGTGGCTAAAATAACTATGCTCTGGTTGAATAAAGGTTTTTTGCTCTAAATTGGGGCCATAAGAAAACTTGCTAGGCTCTGGATTCATATATTGCGAGATAGCATAGCCACGACAGTTGACCTGTAACACCATCGATTTATTCCACAAGAAACCGGCGGCATTAGGCATACTTACCGGATCATGTAATGACACCGTAGATGAAAAGTCACCCGTCGATTGGTGACTGATTATAGAATTTTTATGCATTAGAACCTTGTTGATTATGTAGTTGGATATCATTTAATTGCTGATCAGATAGCGGATATAATCTAATTAATGGCAAAGAAAGTGCGGCGAAACAGCCTGGGATAACCGTCATCAGGAGTACGATGCCTTGTTCAGACGCGCCACTTTGTACCTGATTAGCGACGTAGCCCATCGAAGAAAGTAACCAACCGATCATGCCACCGGCCAACGCACCGCCAAGCTTTTGCGCAAATGCAGCAGCAGAGAAAATCATCGCCGTTGCACGGCGACCTGTACGCCACTGTGAATAGTCTGCAGTATCAGCATACATCGAGAATACTAGCGGTGATTTAGGACCTAACACCAGCCCGATGGCAATTTGCAGTCCGAACATTACGCCGATACTATCTTTAGGTACAAAATAAAAAGCCAAAGAAAGCACCGTCACTAATGACATTAAAATCATCAACAACCGTCTCTTATCACAAAATTTCGTCAGTAGTGGTGTCGATGCCGCGCCCACCGCTAATGCGAGCATATAAGCCATCGCAAAACTGCCGATAAGATCAGGCCGTTGCACGTAGTATTTGAAATAGAAAGTGCCGGTGCTGCCGCGTAATGAAATTGTCATCATGATGATCAGCGCCAGAGAGAACAGCACTATCCACGGCTTATTCTGCGTTAAATCTTTAAGGTCTTGCATTACTGATGTCTGCTGACCCGCTGGCACACTAATACGCTCCTTAGTGGTCGCAAACGTAATCGCAAACAAACATGCGGCAACCGCCCCATACACCATCATGGTGTATTGCCAACCAGCGGCTTCATTACCATTACCAAGATATTCCACTAAATGAGGCGTTAAATACGCGACAAGACTGCCCCCCGAAAACGCGCCGATAAACCGAAAGCTGGTTAACGTCGTGCGTTGCTGCGTATCTTTTGTGATCACCCCTAATAGCGCGCCATAAGGTACGTTAATAAAGGTGTAAGCAAGCATCATGAAAATATAGGTGCCGTACGCCCAAATAAGCTTGTTACCATCATTAAGGTCCGGCACTGTAAAGGTTAGCACCCCTGCCGCAGCCATTGGGATTATGCCCCATAACAAATAAGGTCTAAACTTACCGAATTTAGTCTTAGTCCTGTCTGCTAATGCGCCCATCAACGGATCAGAAAAGGCATCAATCAACCGAGTCACTAACATCATCGTGCCGACGGCGGCCGCCGACAAACCAAAAACGTCGGTATAAAAGATAAATAGAAAGACGTCAAACACACGCCAATAGAAATTAGATGCGACGTCTCCACAAGCGTAGCCAATTTTTTCCCGTAACTTAAGCTTCATTTACTGATCCTTTTGTTATTTTTATATGAAGGTAAAATCCAATTTAATCGTATTACTGGACAAACAAACCAACACCAATGTAAGCGCTTACATCCTAACCTTATTTAAATAAAAAAAATAGGGGGAGTATTAGTTTTATAGTAAAAACAGCATTAAACGTCTAATTATCAATATCTAATATCTACCAATAACCGTTCGAATATAAATTAAACGACTAATAATTACGGCTTATTGATAGAAAAGTAAAAAAATTGATTGACCTCTTTTTCTCTTTCACTTAATGTAAATGAAAGCGCTTACATACCGTTGCATAAATGTAACGTAAATGTAAGGTAGGATATATTAACAAGCTCTGTTAACATCAACGCCAGCAGGATACTTCAATAATACAACCGATTGATTTTCTCTGAGAAGCGTAAATATTAATAACACCTAAGTATTTGTAGGTGCTCATTAAGCTAAACAATGAGTTTTTTTCACAAATCTAGTGTAAGCGCTTACACTGAGAATTAATAAACAATAATAAATGAAGCTAGGGGACAACATGAAAAATAGAAAGGTATTTACTCAAACTAGGATAGCTGCAAGCGTATCCGCTGTATTATCGTTATCGGGAATTTGTGCAGCATCTGCTGCT
>Ga0209291_1002636_pt1 | contig 14250 bp, 11 predicted proteins | sample GOMGulsemesocosm_FD_184633 | JGI IMG/M metagenome (GOLD analysis project Ga0209291, IMG submission 184633) | Methane-oxidizing microbial communities from mesocosms in the Gulf of Mexico - GOM9B Gulf of Mexico (SPAdes) (version 2) | ecosystem: Environmental > Aquatic > Marine > Cold seeps...
TATCGAAGATGAGGGGGCGAACCTTAATGAGATTCTTAATGCCTATGCTTTATATGAAGGGTTAGAGGGTGAAAGAAAAGTATTACCTCTTTATCAGGATCATGTTATTCAATTAGAAAATACCGGTGAACAAAACGTCTCAGGTATTGATCTAGCAATTGATCACAAAATTGACTTTAATCAGGGAACATTAAGTTTCAGCGTTGATGCTACCCATTATTTAGAGTTTGAACGTAATAAATCAGGTTCAAGTGAGTTAGAAAAACTTATTGGTACTTGGCGTTACCCTGAAACTATTGCTAGTGCTCGGGTTTCTTGGTCAGGAGATTCTCTTTACTCAAGTCTAACGTTGGACTACACCAGTAGCTATCAAGATGATATTGAAGGCTTAAGAGGTCGCCAAATTGATGAGTTGAATGACATGGGTAAACTTGATGGAAATAATGAGCGAGATGTTGATTCTTGGTTAACATTAAGAGCTAACATAGGTTATGACTTTAAAAACATGAATGTTAATTTAACGGTTAATAACTTGTTAGATGAGGAACCTCCTGTTGCTTATGGTTCTACAAGAGGCTTTGATTCATTAAATCATGATGCATTAGGGCTTAACTATCGTTTATCAATGACTTACTTCTTTTAAATGGTTTTGGCAGAGGTTAGTAGCCTCTGCTCTTCAGCTATAATATAACGACATTACTTTTTGTACAGCCTTAGTTTAATGTAAACAATGCTCATATGTTGAGTGTTGCTCATTGAAGTGATGCCGTATAAATGTCTTAAACAGTTTTAATAAAGAAGCAGAGCAAACATGAATAGTGAAAAAAGCAATAACGCTGGTTTGAGTAAATCATTAGTGACTAATAAAGCTGCTTTGGTTTCAGATAAGTCAATGCCAGATGCCTTTGTTATTTTATTTTTTATCGTGATGATAGCAGCAATTTCTACTCATTTTATCCCCGCCGGGTTTTATCAAGTAGCGCTTGACCCAATCACTAATACCACCAAGCTTGTCGCTGACAGCTTCCAATTTGCTGAGCAGCAAACGGGTGTTCCATTGTTTGCTGAAGGGGGCAACATTGGTTTTTTGAATTTTGCCTTCGAAGGCATGGTTTCAGGAGATAAATGGGGCTCAGCTATTGGCGTTATGATGTTCATTATTTTAACTGGTGGTGCGTTCGGCATAATTATGAAAACGCACGCTATTGATAATGGCATTTTGGCGTTAATAGAAAAAACTAAGAATTTAGAACAAGCATTTATTCCCATATTGTTTATTTTATTTTCATTTGCTGGCGCGGTTTTTGGCATGGGAGAAGAAGCTATTGCATTTTGTATTGTCTTGCTGCCTTTAATGCGCGCTATAGGTTATGACGGTATTACCACTGTGCTGGTAACTTATGTTGCCACTCAAATCGGTTTTGCTACTTCTTGGATGAATCCATTTAGCGTTGCCATTGCTCAAGGTATTGCTGGTTTACCGCTAATGTCTGCCCTTGAGTTTAGGTTGGTCTTGTGGTGTGTGTTTACTGCTCTAGGTGTGGTATTTACTATGCGTTATGCGAGAAAAATCAAACAAGACCCAAGTTTGTCGCCTTGTTACAACTCAATTCCAGAAGTAGTAAAAGGCAACAACAATAAGACAAGTTTCAGCATAGTTGACAGTGTGTTATTAACCACTTTTCTAGTGGGAATACTTTGGGTTATTTGGGGAGTCGTCGCTCGTGGATATTACATTCCTGAAATAGCTAGCCAGTTTTTTACATTAGGTTGTGTAATTGGTTTTGTTGCAATTTTAAGTAAACGGCTCAAAATTAACGAAGTGGCTGATGCTTTTAAATCTGGTGCTAAAGAATTATTACCTGCCGCTATGATTGTTGGTATGGCAAAAGGTATCGTTATTATATTGGGAGGTGATCAAGCGTCGGAGCCTTCCGTATTAAATACCGTTTTGTATTATGCTGGTAATTTGCTAGCAGAGTTACCGCAAACACTCTCTGCTGTTTGCATGTTCATTTTCCAGTCTGTTTTCAATTTCTTTATTGCCTCAGGATCTGGCCAAGCAGCGCTTACTATGCCAATTATGGCTCCTTTATCCGATATTATTGGTTTGCAACGGCAAGTTGCTGTGCTTGCTTTTCAGTTAGGTGATGGTTTGACCAATATTATTATTCCCACCTCAGCTGCGCTGATCGGCTGTTTAGGTGTTACTAATATCGATTGGTTTGTTTGGGCCAAATTTATCTGGCGCTTTATGTTGCTTATGGCCATCGTCGCCATGACGTTCATGGTTTCGGCCGTGATATTAAATATTACCTAAAGGATGATTATGAAATTAATCAAAAATGCTCAAGTATTTTCTCCTAGCTCAATTGGGCAAAAAGATGTATTCATTGCTGCCAATAAAATTATTGCCATTGAAGATGACTTATCACACATGGGCAATGAATTGACTGAGGTAATTGATGCCAGTGGACAAATTCTTACCCCAGGATTTGTTGATTCGTTAGTACATATTACCGGTGGTGGGGGTGAAGGGGGGTACGCTACCCGTACACCTGAGATGCAAGTCGAAGAAGCTTTTATTGGCGGCGTTACTACAGTAATTGGTGCTTTAGGTACTGATGCTGAAACACGCAGTTTGGAGAACTTACTTGCTAAAACTTATGGTCTAGAAGAGCAGGGGCTGTCGGCCTTTTGTTATACTGGCTCTTACCATTATCCGATGGTATCAATAACTCAGTCTATTAAGCGTGACATCATGCTAATTGAGAAGTTTATCGGTGTCGGTGAAGTGGCTATTGCAGATCATCGCAGTTCACAAATGAGTGTCGCTGAAATGGCAAGAGTTGCCTCAGAAGCTAGAGTTGCTGGTATGTTGTCGGGTAAAAAGGGCATTGTCAGTGTGCATGTTGGTGACGAAACTGCAAAATTGTTAAAACTTACTAGTGTAGTTGAACAGTCAGACATCCCTATTTCTCAATTTTATCCGACTCATATTAATCGTAATAAAGCGTTGCTTAAAGCTGGCTTTGATTATGCGAAACAAGGGGGATATTTAGACTTCACTACTAGTACAACTGAACAAATTATTGAACAAGGTGAAACACCTGCAGCGAAAGCGTTAGCCATGGCTTTGGCAGAAGATATCGATGTTAGCCAGTTAACAATGAGCTCTGATGGTAATGCGAGTTTACCAATATTTGACGAGCAAGGGCAGTTGATTGATTTACAAATTGGTAGAGTAAGCAGCTTACATCAATCAATGGTTGAGGCAGTTTTATTACATCAAGTGCCACTTGAACTCGCATTATCAAGCATTACTAAATCACCTGCTAATATTTTGTCATTAAAGTACAAAGGACAAATAAAAGTCGGTCATGATGCTGATATTAACTTGTTAGATAAAACGACCTTATCCATCAACCAAGTTTTCGCTAAAGGACAAGATGTTACAGTAAACAAATAAGTGAGCTAGAGATACTTGCTCAATTAGCTTATTAACTTAAAGTTAATTGGGCATCACTGTAAATATGATAACAGTGTGGGTAGCTCAGTTATCATTTTATAATTTAAAATAAATGATTGAAGGATAGATGTAATGTCAGCTAACCAGAATGATGAACTGATCAATACTTTTAAAAGTATGTTAAAAGCGAAGGAGTATCGTTCTCAGGGAGAGTTAGTTTATGAACTTTCGCAGAAAGGTTTTGAAAATATTTCTCAGTCAAAGGTTTCTAGACTAATTAGAAAAGTAGGTGCTATACGTACAAGGAATGCAAAAAATAACATTATATATCAGTTACCAGGTGAGCTTTTAATCCCTAAGGTGAGTTTCGCAATTGATACTATAGTGTTAAGTATAAAGAATAATGGCACTCAAATTATACTAAAAACTGCTGCTGGTGGAGCTTCAATAATAGCTCGTGTTTTGGATTCATTAGAATGCTCTTTTGGAATATTAGGGACTATATCAGGAGATGATACTGTGTTAATTGTTCCTGTCGATACTAATAGAATTGACGGTGTTACGCAGGGAGTAGCAGATTTATTTAGAGTCCCTTCGTATTAATCAGCTTTAAGGTTTAATTTATAGAAGCAGGGGAGTCTTTTGTTGCACCCCTAGCTTGCTCTCCCTATATACTTGCGCATTCACTTGGGCTTTGGCCAAAGTAGCGGCTAAATTCACGGCTAAACTGCGTAGGGCTTTCATAACCTACTTGGGCTGCGGCTTGTTTTACTTTGAGCCCTTGGTCTTGTAATAATTCACGTGCTCGGCTTAATCTAATTTTTTTTACATATTGTATTGGTGATGATGCAGTGATTTGCTTAAAGTTTCGGTGAAAAGTTGAGCTACTCATATTAGCCATACTTGCCAGTTGCTCTACATCTAGGTTGTTTTGAAAGTTACTATGTAAGTGTTTCAACACTCGCTCCATGCGAGATAGGTGTGTATTGTGAGAAACTAGCGCAAATAATGGAGCGGCTTGTGGTCCGCTAAGAATGTGAAAGAAAATTTCTCGTAGTAAGCCTTGACCAAGTATATCGCATTGCAGTGGAGAGTTAAGGCAGTCGGCGAGCCTAGTTACCACGCATGACATAGCTTCAGTGCTTTTGCTCACAAATAAACCTTTGTTTTCTGCTAGGCTATTGCTCTGTTTAATCTGCCCATGTTCATCTAATACTCTTACTAATTCATTTAATATAGTTAAATCAAGGTCAATCACGAGTGCTAATAAAGGCTTGCCCGCTTCAACTATAGTTTCACATTCAGCTGGTAGAGGTAAGGTGAGCGCCAGGTAGTTATCAGGATTGTAATCAAATACCTGCTGGTTAAAGTGTACGCGTTTTTGGCCCTGAGTTATTATGATAATACCTTGGCTATAACATAAGGGAACTCGCGCTGTAGATTCACTCGCTTTAAAAATTCCAACAGCTGAAAGTGGCGTTTTATTATAGCCTTCTTCAGTGGCTAATATAGTTAGGTTGTCAATCAAACTATTCATGGTTAATTCCTGTAAAAGTGACTTATTACTTGATGAAAGATAGTATATCTAAAAAACATGATTACATCCTTAAAAATACTGCCTGTGATAGTTTTAGGCATGATTTTGAGGAAAACGCCCCTTTTTATCTTTTGTTAGTGAAGTAAAATGACCTCATCAAATTAGAGAGGATTATATTATGCAAAACTTTGACTACTTCAACCCAACACAAATAGTATTCGGTCAAGAACGTTTAAATGAATTAAATAAGCTAGTGCCAGCTGATGCTAAAGTATTAGTGCTTTTTGGTGGTGGTAGCGTTAAGCGTTTTGGTACTTTAGATAAAATTAAAGCAAACTTAGGAGAGCGTGTTGTACTTGAATTTGGTGGTATTGAAGCTAACCCTAAATTTGAAACCTTAATGCAAGCTGTTGAATTGGTGCGTACAGAAAAGATCGACTTTTTACTTGCCGTTGGTGGTGGTTCTGTAATGGATGGTACTAAATTCATTGCATTGGCTGCTAAACAAGAAGTTGATCATGAGCAGATCTTATTTAATGGCTTTGAGCCTGTACCGGCAAAAGAAGCATTACCGTTAGGCTGTATTGTTACTTTGCCTGCAACTGGCTCTGAAATGAATACTTTTGGTGTTATCACGTATAATCAACAAAAATATCCATTTACTTCACCTTTAGTGTTTCCAAAGTTTTCTGTATTAGACCCCGATTTAACATTGACGCTGCCAAAAGAGCAAATTGCTAATGGTGTTGCCGATGCTTTTATTCATGTGATTGAGCAATACTTAACTCAGCCACAAAATGCCAAAGTACAGGATAGATTTTCAGAAGGTTTACTTAAAACGTTAATTGAAGATGGACCGTTAACTTATCATGATAATACGAACATTGAAGCACGAAAAAATTTCATGTGGTCGGCAACATCAGCATTGAATGGCTTAATTGGTGTAGGTGTTATGCAAGATTGGTCTACGCATATGATTGGTCATGAAATGACTGCAATGTTTGGTATTGCTCATGGTAGAACGCTCGCTATTATATTACCAAGCTTGCTTAGAGAGCGTAAAAGCCATAAACGCGCCAAACTTATACAGTTTGCCGAACGTGTGTGGGACATTACATCAGGCTCAGATGATGAAAAAATTGACTTAGCTATTGATAAAACAGAAGCGTTTTTTAACTCTCTTGGTATTGTAACCAACTTATCACACTACGAGATTGATGAAGCTGGGATTAATGACATCGTGGCTAATATGGAAAAAATGGGTTTAACACATTTATCAGAAACCGGTGATTTAACTTTAGATATAGTCACAAAAATTTTAACTGCGGCTAAATAGCGTTTTAATAACCTTACATTTTTAATAAGGGCACTTAAGACTAAATTATCATCTGCTTTTTTAGAATGTTTTATCTTAAAATTTAAATTACAGATATTGATGTCGGCTGTAACTCTCGGTAATCGAGTGAGTAAATTATTACAATAGACACTATTAGGCCGGTTCGAAACTAACCGGCCTTTTTATATAACAGCATTAGCTTTTGCAGATAAACTGTTAATCTATAGTCCTTAATTTATTTTTAAGTTAAAGTAAGCTTGCTACTCGCGCGCTCCTCAAAATTTTTCCATGGCCTAAGTTAGTCGTTATATACAATTCTGCACCAGAATCTTTTGCTAATTTTTTGCTCTGTGCAATTGGAGCGAATTTATCATGTTCATCATGTATCAGTTTTATATTGCCATTGAACTTTATAAAATGCTGGCATGCGTTTAATTGATTTACATGCATTTTATCTTGTTCATATACTTCTTGAATTATTTTTTTGAATAGCTGTTGATCAAAACCTGTTCTGTTTACTGTTTCTTGTAGTAAATCGAATGTTTTTAATAAAGGCGCTATCAACATGATGTCGCTATTATAGTCTTTTATCCATTGGCTGTTTGCGATAACAGAAGCGCCCATTGAATGTGCAATAACCATACCTGGAGCTTCTAGCGACTCACTAATGTCATCATAGGCTTGTATCATTTTAGGTAATGAAGATAGCTCCCCTTCACTATAGCCGTGAGCGGGTAGATCAAATGTTATTGTTGAAAAACCTTTATCAGCAAGTTTTTGCATTAACGGCCAAAATTGAAAACCTGAGCCAGACCAACCATGCACTAACCAAATAGGTTTTCCTTCGCCAAACTTATATATTTTAGCGATACCATGCCTTGTAATACAGTCAGTTTGTATAACTTCTTTAGGCCAAGTGTTTTTTCGTTGAACCGGTTTCATTAGCACCTTGCGTGAAAGTTTCATTGCAAGATTAGGCATAGTCACTCTAAGAGACTTGGTGACGATGTTAACCATTTTTTTGGTAATTGGGTGACCATTGCCAAAATAAATACTGCTCATAGTTATGCTCTATTAATTGTGTGGGCGCTATTTTTTACAAGCAACCGCTTAATTTTATGATGTATTACAGCTTACTTTTATGACGGGGTATAAAACATAGAGTGAACTACTTAGAGATATCGCTCTATAAAAAACTAAGGTCTATGGTGAGATAATTTATAAGACTTTTTTCACTGGTAGAAAACTATGCATATTACCTATGTTGCCCTATTTGTTTTTTTGGCTACTTATGTTCTTAATCTTATTTACATTAGTGTATTTTACCATCGAGGACTTGCTCATAATTCGGTAATACTTTCACCGAGAATGAAGCGTTTTGTAATTAGAACAGGGCCTTGGGTTGTCGGGCTTGATGCTATCTCTTGGACTTGTATGCATAGGTTTCATCACGAGCACGCAGATACTGAAGCTGATCCCCATAGCCCACACTTTATGGGTATTTTTGGTTTGTTGATTGGTCAGCTTGTTTCATATAAACGAATTATTATCGCGTTAATTAAGCAAAAACCGAGCTATGTTAGTGTTGTTGCTGATATTGATAGTCAAGTACATTGGTTATATCGAAAAAATCTCTGGTGGTTACCTTATTTAGTTCACCTTGTTATTGCTGCTATCTTCGCTTTAGTCTTTCACAGCCTTTGGGTCGGTGCAGGATATTTTTTAGGTATTATGAGTCATCCTATTCAAGGGTGGTTAGTTAATTCATTAGCTCATTCGAAAGGGTATCGAAACTTTAATACTAAAGACAAGTCGGTAAATAATTTACTTTTAGCATATTTAATTTTTGGGGAAGGTTATCAAAATAACCATCACCAATATCCTAATTCGGCAAAATTTGGTGTCCGTTGGTTTGAGCTCGATTTGGGTTATTGGATTTGTCTAATAGGTGAAAAATTAAGACTGTTTACGCTCAACAAAATCAATGTGAGAAATTCGGATGAGAGCCTTAACGAAATCAACTGTAATGAAGTAAATGACAAAAATAATTCCTTAGTCAGCTCTAAGTGGCTTCGAGTTCAAGTTTTTTACTCTATCTTGTTGTTTGTTTTTATTGGCTTTTTTTTAATTGGCTGTAAGCAAGATGTACAGGTGATAGACGCCAAGCCTAAAGTTATCAATTGGACACAAATTGATAAAGAACAAAGCGAAAAGACTTACCGCGTTATGGGTTCCATTGTAGCCGCACAACATAGTGAACTAAGCTTTGAACTAGCAGGTAAAGTGACTTTTATTCATGTGAAAGAAGGGCAGTTTATTGAAAAAGGAGAGGTAATTGCACAGCTAAACGATCTTGAGTTATTACTTAGTTATCAAAAACAACAAGCTATTATCGAACAAGCAAAAGCGTTACAAATTGAAGCTAATAATGAGCACAAGCGCAGTGAACGTTTGTTTAAGGAGAAATTGATTTCTCTTGCTGATTTAGATGATGCTCGTACTAATCACCTAGTTGCTAGTAATCATTTGACCGTGACATTGGCACAGTTAGAAATTATAAATAATAATTTGAAAAAATTAGTACTTTTGGCGCCATTTTCAGGGATCGTCGCAAGAAAGTTTATTGAACAAGAATATAATGTTGCTGTCGGTCAGCCAATTGTTAGGTTAGATAATGAGCAAGGATTTGAAGTTGAGTTCTGGCTCTCTCAACGGTTAATTAATCAGCTTGAAATAGGCCATGTTGTTGACATTAAAACTCGACATATATTGAAAAAACAGATTACTGATCTTGCTGTAATTACCGAAATTTCTCAAATAAACAAAATAAATGCTATGGCATTAGTTACCGCCAAATTAAGCGGGAAAACTCAAAATATCTTCAATGGCGATTCGGTTCAGGTCATTTTTTCTCCACAAGCTAACAGCGCTAAGATAAAAACCAAAAGCGCTGGCATATCTGCTCCCGCTACAGCTGTTAATATAAGTGCTAAACAAGAATATAGTGTTTTTAAATATAATGATAAAACCAAGCAACTGGCTGAAATTGTCATTAATAATGTATCTTTTGAGGGGGATTCAGTCTTTTTTCATGGACAATTATCACGTGGAGATATCATTGCTTCTTCTGGTGTAAGCCTATTAAGAAATGGGCAGCGTGTGCAACTTAGACGCGTCAAGAAATAATTCAGTGATGTTTACTAAGTTATTACTCAGCCATCAAAAAACAATTTTTGCTTTGATACTAATCCTCTGTATTAATGGCATATATGCCTACTTTGCTATTCCTTCACAAGAGAACCCTACCGTTTTAGTAAGAGAAGCTATCATAACTACTCATGCAAACGATATGTCTGCTTTGCGAGTTGAAAACTTTATTACTAGACAATTAGAAAATGAGCTGCAAAGTATTGATGAAATAAAACTTATGCGATCAACATCGAGTAATGGTTTATCTGTTATACATGTTGAGCTTTATGATAAATATTTCGAACTTGATGTTATTTGGCAGCGGATCCGCAATAAAATAAAACAAGCCCACACCTTGTTACCTGAAGGTATTGAGCCATCAATCGTCAATGATGAGTTTGGTGATGTTTCAGTAATGAATATAGCTATTACGACTGAGGGCATCAAAGCAGTTGATCTCAACCAGACAGTAAAAGATATACGGGCTTATTTGTATGCTATTGATGGAGTAAGTAAAATATCCATTGTTGGTCAGCAACAGGAAAAGATTTATTTACGTATTAAGCATGATGTTTTAGCGCAATACTCGCTTAACCGCAGATTAGTTATGGAGCAATTGCAAGAGCGCAATATTGTCTTCGGCGGTGGCCGGCTTGATAGTGGTGAACGATCATATATTTTAGAGCCGTCGGGTAATATCGATCAATTAACTCAGCTTGAAAGTGTTCTTATTTCTCTACCTAATAGTAATATAACTATTCCACTTGGCATATTGGCGAATATTACTCGAGAAATTCAAACCCCTAAAACGCTAGCTGCATACTTTAATGGAGAGCCTGCAACCATGATGTCTATATTCATGGAAGAGGGCAGTAATATTCGCGATTTCTCGCCTAAGTTACGACAAGCAGTGGAAGTTATTGCTGAAAAGTTGCCCGTTGGATTTACTCTGCATTTTGCTAGTGAACAGCTTACTCAAGTTAATACTATTATTGACAATGTCTCGATAAATATTTTGCAATCGCTTGCCATTGTTTTAGTTGTTGCCATGTTGTTTTTAGGATTTAGAACAGGTTTGATTGTTGGTATTAGTGTGCCTTGTGTAATGTTAATTACATTTGCAGTAATGCTAAAGTTTAATGTGGTGATGGAGCGTTTGAGTTTAGCAACTTTAGTTATTTCTTTAGGGTTATTAGTCGACAATGCAATTGTTATAGCTGAAGACTTTAAACAAAAACTTGGTCAGAATTTTTCAAGAAAAACGGCAATGAGTTGCTGTATTAAAGAGTTGTCTTGGCCGTTATTAAGCTCAACGATGACCACAGTGCTGTTTTTTATGCCACTGATTTTGGCTGATCATGTGGCAAGTGAATTTACCCGTTCAATTTCTTTAGTGGTCAGTATCGCGCTGATCTCTAGCTGGTTATTGGCTGTAACGTTTGTACCATTGCTTTGTTATTATTTTATTGCCCCACCAAGCCAATTGAAAGGCAATAATTCCGATAATAATCGGTTAGCTAAGGCTGATGGGGTATTTATTTTTATCAACAATGCATATCAAAACATCCTCATTAGAATAATGCACCATAGATGGAAATTTGTAATATTTACTGTTTTAATGATCCTTGGTTCTATTTCATTAAAAGGGGGAATTACTAAACAATTTTTTCCGGAATCAGACCGTCCACAGTTATTGCTTTATATGGACTTACCTAATGGCAGTTCAATTAGACAAACCGATAAACAGCTCAATCGTATGTTTACATTTCTCAAAGATAAAAATGCTTTCCCCAATATTGTCAATTTTAGTGGTTATGCAGGTCATAATGGCACTCGATTTGTAACGACACTAAACCCTGAAGATCCCAAAGAAAATAAAGCTCTTATTGTCATTGATCTTGATGAAATGTCAGCAATGGATGCAATGATCAAACAGCTATATCGTCTGAGCCATGAGGAGTTCCCATTAATTACTCCAAGAATTAAAAGGATGTTTATAGGTACTTCTGATTCCAATGTCTTACGAGTACAGCTCAAAGGTAATGATAAAGAGTTTATTTACCAAACAGCTCAAACATTTCTTAATAAAATGCATAATTTACCCGGTATGCTTGATGTATCAATGGATTGGGGAAATCGTGTTCAAAAAATCAGCTTGATTGTTGATCAGTATTACGCCAAAAAGCTAGGTATAAGTAATACAGATATTGCTCATTCACTAAGTACTCACTTTGAAGGGGAAAAAATTAGTGTATTTAGAGAGCATGATGAATTATTACCGATTGTTTTAATTGGTGAAGATGAACAGCGTTTTGATTTGACGCTTCTAAATTCAATAAGAATTTATTCGAGTGATAAAAGCCGATCAGTTATTTTATCTGAAGTAGCAGAGTTGTCCTTTGTTGATCAATTTAGTGTTATTGAAAGAGAAGATATGTTTCCTACGGTAAGCATCGATATGAGACATGTCTCATTAACCGCACAGGAGCTTAAAGATATCATCGATGAAGATGTTCAGCTCTTATCTAAAAGTATGCCACTAAATCACTGGTTAGAGTACGATGCAGTCGTTGAAGATACTAAATCTGCTCGTAAAGCGTTAAGTGCCAATGTGCCTTTGGTATTGGTGATTGTGATATTAATATTGATTTGCCAATGTCGCTCTTATCGAAAGGCGTTGTTAATTCTGTTGAGCATTCCTTTAATGTGTATTGGCGCTATTTCAGGTTTATATATAATGGGTGGAAAATTTGGCTTTATGGTGACCTTAGGCTTTTACAGTTTAGCAGGCATTATTATTAACAATGCTATTGTATTGGTTGATAAAATAGATAGAGAACGAAAAGAATCATCGAGAAATGAACTACAGAACATTGTTTCTGCATGTAAGTCGAGAGTAAAGCCGATAATGATGACTTCTTTAACTACTTCGTTAGGTTTGTTGCCGTTAATTATATATAACGACCCTATGTTCTTTGGTATGTCGGTATTACTTTCGTTTGGTTTGATGATAGGAACCTTATTTACCCTAGTGTTTGTTCCTGTGCTTTATTCCTTATTAATGAGAATTGACGTTAAATAGTTTCACCATACGCCAGGTAAGTTTTGCTGATTTAGTTAAATTTTTAGTAACAAAAATTAAGCTTAGACATGCCATTTTGATAAGCATAATTAATGAGCTCTACTACGTTAGATAAGTTAAGTTTATGCATTATGTTAGAGCGATGAACATTTATGGTTCTTTCACTATTATTTAAAGTATGAGCCACTTCTTTATTATTTAAACCCAAAACGAGTAATTCAATAACCTGCAACTCTTTAGGCGTTAACTTGTTTTCTCTACGTTCTAATTTTGTTGATAGTGTTTCTGAAATGAAGCATTTTCCATCGAGAACAACGTTAATTGCTTGATGAAAAATATCAATGTCATCACTTTTCAAACATAAACCATCAATTAGACCTTGCTGTAATAATAAATAAAAATTGAAAAAACAATCTTTTGTCGTTGTCACTATGATTTTCATCTTGGTATTCAATTCTTTTAAAACATGCAAACTCTCATGTTTTGGGTCATATAAAATACTATGATCAATCAAAAGCACATCACATTGATTTTCATTGAGGAGTGTTGTTAGCTCTGAAAAATCACTTGGTTTGCTATTAATATCAGCTATTAATGACTCCAAACTATATTGCAAGCCCATTCTCAGTAGTTCTTGCTGCTCTGCTATCACTATATGGCGCATACAGGCCCCTTTAAGCACGTATTAATTTGATAAAGATATTAAAGCACTCAAATAAGGATAAAATATGGAAATAAATCAGCTGAAATTTTTGAACAACTTAGCCATAATTTTTACACATTTCATCATTAGTATCCAAATAGGAGTATATTTAATAATAGAAATAAAGTGTTTAAACTAAAGTAACCACTGACTTTTAAAATTGCGGTTTATGACAAAGATACTGATTATTGAAGACGAAGAAGAAATATCAACTCACATGTCGAAATTTTTAACGGCAGCGAAGTATGAATGTAGCTTTTGTTACAGCGGCAAAGGCGCGGTTGAGTTAGTCAAATCAACTGAGCCTGATTTAGTTTTTTTGGATATCATGTTGCCTGAAATTGATGGCATCGAAATTTGTCGACAGGTTCGAATGTTCAGTGATGTACCTATTATTATGGTAACGGCTAAGACAGAAGAAATAGACAGAATACATGGCTTAGAAGTAGGGGCGGATGACTATCTATGTAAACCTTTCTCTTTACCTGAAATGGTGCTTAGAACCAATGCTATTTTAAAGAGGGGTAAAGTTTATAATGATGAAAAATTTACAGTTAATGAACAAACTTATGAAATTACTTTTGAGCGTAAAAAAATATCTTTAACCTCGTTAGAGTTTTCATTATTTTTATTGTTATTTAAGACACCTGAGCGTATTTACTCGCGTAATCAAATTATGGATTTAGCATACCCCGATTTACGTGATATTTCCGATAGGGCCATTGATAGTCATGTTAAAAAAATCAGGAAAAAATTCAAAGCACAACAGATTGAAGATAACATTATCGAGTCAGTTTATGGTGCTGGATACCGTTTTGTAAGCCCGCAAGGCAGCTAAGGATATTATTGTGCGTCGCTATATTTGTTTAATCTTAATCGTTATTACTCAAGTAAGTTTTGCATTTGAAAGTGCAAATTTATTTAGCAAGGAAGA
>Ga0209291_1002637_pt1 | contig 14246 bp, 12 predicted proteins | sample GOMGulsemesocosm_FD_184633 | JGI IMG/M metagenome (GOLD analysis project Ga0209291, IMG submission 184633) | Methane-oxidizing microbial communities from mesocosms in the Gulf of Mexico - GOM9B Gulf of Mexico (SPAdes) (version 2) | ecosystem: Environmental > Aquatic > Marine > Cold seeps...
TCTGTCTGCAAATTCAGTAACTACAATAGCGCCATCAACTAGCATTCCTACTGCCATGATAAGACCAAACAATACGACGATATTGACTGTCATGCCAGCCAGACCTATGACTAATATCCCCGTTAAAAAAGCGCCGGGAATAGCTAAGCCAACCAATAAAGCAGTACGACCACCTAAAGCGGCAATAATAACGATAACAACCAGTAAAACCGCTGAAAAAACATTGTTTTGTAAATCTGTCAGCGTATTTTTTATCTCAATAGATTGATCACCAACATAATTGACTTGCACTTGCGGTGGCCATTTAAGACGACTTTCTTCAACAATCGCTTTAACTTTATCAACCGTTTCTATCAGGTTCTCACCCGAACGTTTTTTAACTTCTATCGACACTGAGCGATGGCCGTTTAATCGGGCAAAACTGGTAGGATCTTTATAAGCACGACGTACTGTTGATACATCTTGAAAGGTGATCACTCGATCGCCATCGACCTTAATTGGCAGTTCCAGTAAATCTTGAATGTTTTCAAAAACGGAAGGTACTTTGATGGCAAAACGCCCTTTACCCGTATCCATTGTTCCTGCAGGTACTAATCGGTTATTTCGTTCAACCAAGTTAAAAATATCGGCTTGGTCAAGACCATAACTTTCCATTAACAAAGGATCGACAATGATTTCAACCATATCTTCACGGTCGCCACCAATATCAACTTCGAGCACCTCTTGCATACCTTCAATTTTATCTTTTACATTACGTGCTATGGTTATTAAACCACGCTCAGTAACCGCCCCAGATAAAACAACGGTAAGTGCTGCTTCTTGATTAGCCATGGTGACTTCATTGACCACTGGCTCTTCGGTGTCATTGGGTAGCTTAGCTTTAGCTAAAGTTACTTTATCACGTACATCAGCGAGTGCTTCTTTAGGATCAAGACCAGCAATAAATTCTAAAGTAACAGAGGCATGTCCTTCTCCAGCATTAGAGCGCATTTCTTTTATGCCGGCGATAGATTTCAGCTCATTTTCCATTGGCCTTACTAACATGCGCTCAGCATCTTCAGGAGAAATACCATCATGTATCATAGAAACATAAATGATAGGAATAGTAATGTCAGGATTGGCTTCTTTGGCAATATTGTTATAAGTCACTGCGCCTGAAATAAGCAGTAATACAAATAACATCAGTACAGAACGAGTACGCGTTAGTGCGGCTTCAATGAGCGTTAACATAATAGCTCCTAGTCTTGCACAGCGTGAGAAGAAACCGCTGTTTTGTCGTTTTCTTGGTCATCGACTTTGTCGAAAATGGCCTCAACTTTATCTCCGGCTCGCACAAAGCCTTGTCCCAGCACAATAATATCGGCTTGTTCGCCAAGACCGGTTAACCATATGCCGTCACTTTCACTTTTAATTATTTCAATAGGGGTGAATTGCACAATAGACTCTTTGACAGATTTAACGCCAATATTACCCTGCTCGTCTAAAGCCAGTAATGCTGGAGATATTTTTATCGCTGACATTTTGTCTAAATCTATAGCTAATTCACTGCTCAGGCCCGCTAATAGTTTTGCCTCTTTATTATCAATTGCTACTTCAATTTTGAAAGTGTTAGTCGCATCATTACCGACACTCGCTATGTAACGCAGCGTGCCTTGTGCTTGCTCGCCATTTAATAAACTGACTTGCGCCACTTGACCAACAGACAACTGACTTATTTGTAATTCGGTGACATGCGCTCTAACAATAAGCGGATCTAAATCCGCGATCATGGCGATATCATCGCCCGAAGCAACATAATCACCTACTTCGACATAACGTGTATTAAGCACACCAGCAAAGGGAGCCCTAATAATGGTATTAGCAATATCTAACTCTAATCTTTTTATTTCGGCATGAACCGATTCTAGTGCTGCGTAAGATTGCGCTAAATGAACTTTACCTTGGTAGCCTTGTTCGTTTAATTTTAATGCCCCTCGGTATTCAACTTCACGTTGATTTAACAGTGCTTTACTGCGCGTTAATTGCGCCGGTAAGTCATTTAAGGCAATTTTGGCAATAATTTGCCCTTTGGAGACTTTTGAGCCTCTTTTTGCTAATACTTCGATAATTTTGCCGCGAACTTCAGCTTTAAGGGTAGTGATACGATCCGGTTCTGTACGGCCATACAACTCAATTGTTTTATGAATATGCTGTCCAAGTCGAGTTTCAACTTTGACTTGCGCTGTCACTTGCTTTTCATCATGACTAGGGATTTTGGCTTTTATATCTGATTTTTGTTCGGCTACACTAGGGCCAGAAGCCATCCACAAAACTAAAACAAAGGTAATTAATGCGGCAATAAGGTAAGGACGTTGAGCTAACCAGCTAGAACTTGGGGTAAATTTCATCATAATATCTCCATATTTATGGCGAATATCATAACGTGTTTTATAAAGAGAGGAGCAACTAACTTGCAACAAATTGTTAAGTTTTTTGTTAGTTTTTTGTAAGTTAAAGGGATAAAAGAAGCATTCGCTAAGTTAATAACCAAGAGAACTAACACGCTGTTTACTTTATTTGATTAACAAGCTCTTATTATGCTGCGAATAAAAGTATAAAAAGAAGAGACAAAAATGCCGACAAAGGGTCGGCATTAAAATTATGGTTTTTGAGTGGTCATGACAACAAAGCTTGGTACGCTAGGTTGCAATGAAAACTCTATCTAGTTAGAAACTAGATAGAGAAAGATGAACCACAACCACAAGTGGTGCTAGCATTAGGGTTATTTACCACAAAGCGGCTACCTTCTAAGCTTTCAAGATAATCAACTTCACCATCAACAAGGTACTGTAAGCTCATAGGGTCGATAACCATCATAACGCCCTGCTTTTCAATAGTCATATCTCCGTCATTTACTTTTTCATCAAAAGTAAAACCATATTGGAAGCCTGAACAACCACCACCCGTAACATAGACACGTAGCTTAAGTGCTGGGTTTTCTTCTTCTGTAATTAGCGATAAAACTTTACTCGCTGCAGAATCGGTAAATTTAATGGGTAATTCAGGGTTTGACATGGTGCTCTACTTAGTACAACAAAGTACAAAAAAATACGCTTTAACGTGGAATGGATAACAACAAAGCTAATTATCTTAAACCTGACTAATTTAATCAAGTATTATTCGTTTAGACCAATTTATTAATGTCAGAGTGTTAATACCAATCGGGCTAATTTATTAATCCGTTTGGTATAACCCTATTGACTGACTTGCCATGACAAAACTTTCACTTTTTTGGCATATTTTTGCCAACGAGATTTAGTTAAAATAGCTGAAACTTCTATGTTTTCAGGTGTGAAGTCAGCAGGAAAAGTAAATTCACCATTAATGATCTGAAAATATTGAAAGCTAAACTTCAAATCTTTTTTATTTATCTTTGCAACGTCTTTCAGCTTAAGTTTTACCGTTTTTTCAGCTTCTTTACCTTCAAAAACTAATTCAATATAACCTTTACTATAACGACGCTTTAATTGCTGTTGCACTAAAGTTACTTGAAAATGATAGGTATTAGAGACGTTACTGGCTTGAATTTTTACGTTCTCGACAAATAAACCGGCTGCTTGTTTTTCAGGAGCCATTACTTTTTCGTAAAAGGCTAATTGTTTTTTCACCTCAAACTGCTGCTCAGCAGCTTCTTTAAGTAAATTTTGTGCTCTTTTATTGGCAAGTTGTTCGACTGTTAGTTCAACTTCTAATGTATGAATGTGCGCTATGTTTTCTTCTTGCTGTTGGTAAAGCTGCTCTAACCTAAGCTTTTGTTGTTCGAGATTTGTCACTTGAAAGTGATGATAGTAATTTCCCAAGCGGTAGCCAGTAAACAAACACAGACCAATGACTGATAATAACAACAAGGCCGACTTAAAGCTTCCTAAACGCTCAATAACAACACCGAAATTTATTTTTGCTAACCATTTCATTTGTAAAGTATTATAATCCTGTAATGATAATATCAATCGCAGCAATAAGAAAACATTTAGCTTTACCAAAAACATCTTGGCAAATCTGCTTACTTGCCATTATTGGTGGCTGCGCTTCAGCTTTTTTAGTTGTGCTATTTACCCTAACTATTGAGCAAATTCAGCAACTATACTTAATCAAGCGTGATGACTATAACAGTTTAGATGAGGTAAGTCGTTTTGATTTGCCTATCATAGGCTCACTCATAATCCTCTTAATTGCTTGGCTCACAGGTTATAAGTATTTACGTACTGGTATCCCTTTTGTGCTACACCGATTGAAAGTTGCCCATGGTGTGATTCCTTTTAAAAATACCTTAAACCAGTTTTGGGGTAGCGCTGTTGCATTAGCGTCTGGTTTTTCTGTTGGTCGTGAAGGTCCTGCGGTACATCTTGGTGCTGCATGCAGTAGTTATTTAGGCAGTGTACTAAAACTGCCTTACAATAGTATCCGTACTTTATGCGCTTGTGGTATCGCAGCAGGCATTGCCGCGACTTTCAATACTCCAATAGCGGCAGTAATTTTTGTCATGGAAGTGATCATGCGTGAATACAAAGTTCATATCTTTGTACCCGTGATGCTCGCGGCGATTGTCGGTTCATTGATTACCCGTAGTGTTTTTGGTACCAGCCATAATTTTCAATACTTTCATACCATAGCGCTTGAGCAACACCATTATTTTTCTTTGGCTATTTTAGCCATAATATTAGGGATATTAGCCGCTGGATTTAATAAATATCTCGTTCTAATTATTAAGCAAAGTGTTAAATACCATATTGTACCGCGTTTAATGCTTGCCGCACTCATCACAGGTAGCTTAGGTTATTTGGTACCTGGCGCTATGGGTACCGGCACAACGGCAATCGATCTTTCGTTAACCAGTAACTTATCGCTAGGCTTTTTGTTGAGTTTACTTGTTGCAAAATTATTAATGACGATGTTTGCCTTAGGCCTAGGCATCCCCGGTGGAATTATTGGGCCGACTCTTGGCATTGGTGCTATTGCTGGCGCTTGTGCCGGAGCCATAGTTATACAAATATTGCCTGGAGAGCACCTTAGTAGTGACTTTATTTTAATGGGCATGGCTGGTTTTATGGCTGCGAGTTTAAATGCACCATTGGCCGCATTATTAGCTGTTGTTGAGTTATCAGGTCAGCTTGAGCTGGTTGTCCCTGGCATGATTGTCATCACCATAGCAAGCATAGTATCCAGACAACTTTGTAAAAATAAATCTATCTTTACTATGCAATTAGATGCCCAAAACTTGCTCTATCGCAAACCACCCATTGAAGAATCATTGCAAAATATTGGCGCCTTGGCGGTAATGAAAGATAACTTATTAATTTTAGAGCAAGCAACTACTCGAACTATTATTGGCGAAATACTCAATAGCCATGAGTCACAATTAATTATCAACAAAGAGCCTGATAGCCACAATAATAAAGTAAGTAATTATTATTGGGCAGAATTTGATGCAGAAATCAGTGATGATGCAGGTGAAGATATTGAATATAATCTGGCTAAAAAGTTAATAATGCACAAACTCATTCCTCTTAATCATCAAGCAACCTTGGCTGAAGCTTATTTGGCATTAGTCGAGCAACGTTCAGGCGCAGTATATATTTACCACAAAAATATTAATAACTGCATTGGCTTGGTAACTTTTGAACAACTTAGAATTTATTTGGTAGAAGGGAAACTTAATTAATGAGCACGTTTTTAATCAACAATATCCTCTGGCTTAAAGCATTTCATGTCATTTTCATGGTGGCTTGGTTTGCTGGTATCTTTTATTTACCACGTTTATTTGTCAATCACGCAGAAACTGACTCAGTTGAAGTAGCACAGCAACTAAAGGGGATGGAAAGACGCTTACTCTATTTTGTCACTCCGTTTGCTCTTTTCACCCTAGTACTTGGTTTAGCAATGATTCATGCTTATGGCTCTGACTGGTTTATTGCCGCTAAATGGTTACACATTAAATTAAGCTTAGTGATAGTACTCTATGTCTATCATGGTTATTGTTTTAAGTTAGTTAAAACTTTCGCCCTAGATCAAAACACTCGCTCTGGGCGTTTCTATCGTATTTTCAATGAAATACCAGTCATAATCTTATTTGCTATTATTATTTTGGCCTACGTAAAGCCAATGTAACTATGCTTTCATCATGACAAAATCAGGTTATTCATGCTGTATTTATATTTAGGTTATGTAGTTAGTCAACTTTATGCAATTATCGGTGTTTTTACTAAAAACACCGTTGCAGCAAGTGCTATGTTTTTTTCTTTAGTTGTCTTTGTCATTTGGTCGTTTATTCCTATATTAGGTTACGCTTTTGCTAAAGCCATCGGCGCCCACGGTCATACCAATAGAGTCACTTTACTTGTTGTGGGCATTAGCATTGCTTTAATAGAAAATGGCTTAACTTATTTCAATTTATTAACTCAGCAACAACATAATATCGCTACCACCATCGTATTTTCATTGTTTTTTCTCTGTGCATATTTTCCACTAAATACAAAAGAAAAGCTCAGTTTGTAGCCTATCCATTACAACATTGCGTAGTACTTCAATTTTGCACCATTGTGCTTATACTCATGATACTTCGAAATGTCTGTTTCAGGACGCCTGAGCAATTCATGATCAAGGCGCTTATTTTTATTAATGGTTGTTCCCTTAAAAAAAGGAGCAACGGCAAGCATGATTTACTCAGGCATCCCCGAAGGGCGAGTTTTAAAGGCTTATATGCAGCGTTATTGATTTTGACAAGGGAATAACCATTATCTTCAATCAATGCCTTGCCTCTAAGCCTCTAAGCCTTTAAGCCTTTAAGCCTTTAAGCCTTTAAATTATCGCTGAAACGAGCATTTCGAGGTAACATGAGTATATAATCAAGATAAGATAACTTGTCTCATTATTGAGCAAATATTAATTCATCAAATTTGCCACACTAGGGAACATTTTAATGAAGTACTTTCTATACCTTATTTTAGTAATATCAACATTTTTATCATTAGCTCACGCCAGTAATCAATCAGACTTAGAGCTAATAAAGCCTAAAATTGTTGGCGGTGAATTGGCTAGCGAAGGAGATTGGCCATGGATGTCAGCCTTAGTTTTCACTCAAAATGAAATAACTACCTCTTTAAATGTTGCTGGTACTCAATACACTAGTGACCCTTTTTCAAATGCTCCCTCAGGCCAAGCTACTGCCACTATGGCTGATTGTGGTATTGGTGATGCCTCGTGTAATTTAGCTGAAAATAAAATTTGTTTAATTGCTCGCGGTGAAATTGATTTCTCAGTAAAAGTTAATAACTGCCAAGCCAGTGGTGGTATTGGTGCCATTATATTTAACAATACAACGGGTGCTATAAACGGTACCTTAGGCGAGAATTTTTCGGGTACTATTCCTGTAGTCGCCATTAGTCAAGCCGATGGTGCGACTTTACTTAATCAGCTAGATAACGTTGCCACAATTAATATATCTGAAAAATTAGCGCTTACTCAAAGCGCTAATTGTGGTGCTAGCTTAATTGGCGATAGATGGGTCATGACTGCTGCGCACTGTGTTGATGGTGCCAATATAGCGCAGTTAAAAATTAATATTGGTGAGTTTGACTTAAGTGATGGTGCCCAAAATGCCAAAGTAATTAAACATATATATATGCACCCAGAATATAATGACGGCAGTAGTTTTAACAATGATATCGCTTTGATTGAGTTGGTAGAGACAGTTGAACATTCTCCAATTACCCTACTAGATTACGATACGAGTAGGGAGTTAGCCTTTGATAACAGTGCAGTTACCGTAATCGGTTGGGGCAATGTAAATGCTTATGGGCCAAATGATGTTTCTCCTCCAAATAGCCAACCGGATATATTACGTCAAGTTGAGCTATCTTTGTTAAGCAATGAAGAATGCAAAATTAAATTAGCGCAAGCTTATACGGACTTAGAAGGCATTAATTATTTGCCAAATCAGGTTGGTATTACCGATAGCATGATTTGTGCTAATTATACTGGTGACGTAGAAAAGGGTTCATGCCAAGGCGATAGCGGCGGCCCGTTAGTAGTGAATACTAATCAAGGGTGGCAACAAATAGGTATTGTTAGCTACGGTGTGGGTTGTGCAGATGCCGCATTCCCTGATGTTTATGCCAGAGTTGGCAAGTTTACTAGCTGGATTAAGGACATTACTCAAGGTATTGCTATCGAGCCAAATTATGATTTTTCGATTACTGCGCACCACAAAACGCAAACAACACAGCTATCCGTCACTAATAACAGTGAATTAAACGCTAACTTAACATTCACTTTGATAGCAGACAAAATTGGTAGTAGTGGTTTTACTTTAGCCACTGATGACTGCAATACGCTAACAGCCAAGCAAAGCTGCCAGATCCAAGTTAATTTTGACGCGAGGACTGTAGGTCAACACCGGATGCGACTTATCATCAATAGTAACAATGAAAACATACCCACCAGCCAAAGTTTTATAAGTGCTGAGGTTATTGCTGCTAATAGCGACATCAATACTCAGTTATCTGGTGGCTCCACAGAATTACTTTGGTTTAGCGGCGGCGATCAAAAATGGGAGCTTGATAACACTGAAGCTGCAATCGTCAGTGGTGATATTGATGACAACCAGCAAAGCTCAGTTATGTTGACTTTTACTGGCGCTGGTAACTTATCATTTGAGTGGTCAGTATCTTCTGAAGAGAATACTGACGACCCTAGTGCACCTTTTGATGCCTTATACTTAATTATTGATGGTGAGCAAGTCGATTTTATCTCCGGACAAATAGCTTATACCGAGGTCTCTATTACAGATTTGGCCGAAGGAGAACATCAAGTGACTTGGCTTTACAAAAAAGATGAAGCGAGCAGTGAAAGAAGAGATCAAGGTTACTTAAAAAATGTCATTTTTACCCCGGTAGAGCAGCCTGTTTTTCTGCCTGTGCCACTTGCAGATGAAAGTGCGAGTAAATCAAGTGGTGGCAGTGTCTATATTTCACTATTTATACTTGTTCTAGCCTGCCTTCGCCGCAGATACCTTAGATAAATAAAATAAAGAAACGACCACTTTCTTAGGTGAAATGCTATAACTCTGAGTAACAATAAAGCCTGGCTAACCGCTCTTTATTGTTACTTTTTCTGTATTCGCCACCAAGCTAGTCAGCGGTTTTTCATTCGCAAAGTCGCTATTTTATGCTATATTCTTGGCAAATTTTCTCCCTTTCAATGTAATAAATCAACATGATGAAATTCCAAGGCAACCATATTCTATCGGTATCACAATTTGACCGTGAAGCTATCGCTAAAATTTTACAAATTTCTGCGCAAATGGCGCCTTATGCGTCAAGACAAAAACGTTGTCATGTGCTTGATGGTGCAATATTAAGTAACCTATTTTTTGAACCGAGTACACGTACCCGTGTTAGTTTTGGTACGGCTTTTAATCTACTTGGTGGTTTTGTCCGTGAAACCGTTGGCCAGGAAAATTCCTCATTAAGTAAAGGTGAATCTTTATTTGATACTGCCCAAGTGATCAGTGGCTATTCTGATGTTATTGCTATGCGCCATCCACAAATGCACTCGGTAGAGCAGTTTGCTCAAGGTAGTACAGTACCGGTAATTAATGGTGGTGATGGTGCGAATGAGCATCCAACGCAAGCCTTACTTGACCTTTTCACAATTCAGTCGGAGATGATGCATTTTAATAAAGGCTTAGATGACTTAAATATTGTCTTGATGGGTGATCTAAAACATGGCCGCACCGTGCATTCCTTATCTAAATTACTCAGTCTATATGACAATGTAAAAGTGACTATGGTGGCACCACAAGCGTTACAAATGCCTGACAGTGTTATTTCAACATTAAGTGATGCGGGTCATGAAGTCATTCAAACCGAGACCATGGCAGGTAATTTAACCGCGGATGTGATCTACCAAACAAGAATTCAACAAGAGCGTTTTGCCAGTAAGGATGAAGCGGAATTATATCGCGGGCACTTCAGCTTAAATAAAGATGTTTACCAAAAATATTGCCAAGAAAACACTGTGATTATGCACCCATTACCGCGTGATTCTCGCCCTGAAGCGAACGAGCTTGATACCGATCTAAATGACTTGGATAACTTAGCCATTTTTAGGCAAGCACAAAATGGTGTCTTAGTACGTATGGCTTTATTTGCCTTAACCTTAGGTGTTGAAGATCAATTAACCCATTACGAAAAACCGGTAAACTGGTTCACCAATAAAAATACTTAATTAACATTATAGAGTTAGCCTGCATATGGGCTCTTTCTTCGTATTAACCTTAGGTGTTGAAGATCAATTAACGCATTATGAAAAACCGGTAAACTGGTTCACCAATAAAAATACTTAATTAACATTATAGAGTTAGCCTGCATATGGGCTCTTTCTTCGTATTAACCTTAGGTGTTGAAGATCAATTAACGCATTACGAAAAACCGGTAAACTGGTTCACAAATAAAAATACTTAATTAGCATTATGGAGTTAGCCTGGATATGGGCTCTTTCTTCGTATTAACCTTAGGTGTTGAAGATCAATTAACTCATTACGAAAAACCAGTACACTGGTTTACAAATAAAAACGCCTAACGGCAATATTTTAGTAACGAATTTTAGAAGAAACAATTATGAATAAATCAGAACAATTATTTGAACAAGCTCAAACAATCATCCCTGGTGGCGTTAACTCTCCAGTACGTGCTTTCAATGGCGTTGGTGGAACTCCTTGTTTTATCAAACGCGCACAAGGCGCTTATATATATGATGCTGATGATAAAGAATACATCGATTATGTTGGCTCTTGGGGACCTATGATTTTAGGCCATAACCATCCAGCAATCCTTGATGCTGTTATAGATACAGCAAAAAATGGTTTAAGCTTTGGCGCACCAACCGAACTTGAAATTACCATGGCTGAAAAAGTACGCGAATTAGTACCGTCAATGGAATGTTTACGTATGGTTAGCTCTGGTACTGAAGCAACGATGAGCGCTATCCGCTTAGCTCGTGGTTTCACTGGTCGTGACAAGATTTTAAAATTTGAAGGTTGTTACCACGGTCACGCTGACTCATTATTAGTAAAAGCAGGCTCTGGCGCATTAACTATGGGTGTACCAAACTCACCTGGAATCCCTGAAGATTTTGCTAAACATACGCTTACGGTCAGCTATAACAACATCGAAGAAGTAAAAGAAATTTTTGCTAAATATGCTGATGAAATTGCATGTATCATCGTTGAGCCAGTTGCTGGTAACATGAACTGTATCCCTCCTGTAGCAGGTTTCCTTGAAGGTTTGCGTGAAGTTTGTGATCAATACAGTAGTGTATTAATCTTTGATGAAGTCATGACGGGTTTTCGTGTTGCACTCGGTGGTGCTCAAGCTCACTATAATATTAAGCCTGATCTAACGACTTTAGGTAAAGTTATTGGCGGCGGTATGCCAGTTGGCGCATTTGGTGGTAAACAAGAGATTATGGATTACATTGCTCCTGTAGGCCCAGTTTATCAAGCTGGCACCTTGTCGGGTAACCCTATAGCTATGGCTGCTGGCTTAGCCTCATTAACTGAATTAGCTCAAGGTGATAAGCATCAAAAACTTAGCGCTGCGACTGAAAAGCTTGCTATGGGCTTTAAAGCTGCAGCTGAGAGAAACGGTATTAGTTTAAGTGTTAACTATGTCGGTGCAATGTTTGGCTTCTTCTTTACTGAAGATAAGAATACGATAACAACTTATGAACAAGCAACCCAGTGTGATGCTGAAATGTTTAAACGCTTCTTCCATTTGATGTTGGATGAAGGGGTATACCTAGCGCCATCAGCCTATGAAACCGGTTTCTTATCAACCGCACACACTGATGATATTGTTGAAAAAACGTTAGTGGCTGTTGATAAGTGTTTCGCTCAGTTATAACCTAACGATAGTAATGCATTAAGCTCTATAAAAAACGCTGCCGGTATAACTACGGGCAGCGTTTTTTGATCTCTATGGTTTATATACTTTCAATGCCTAACAATTTAGCTCGTCATGTAGCCAATCTAAACCACCTTGCCAACCTAAATTTAGGCCATCAAAGACTTTCAAATTCCAACCATCAATTTGGCGTATAGCAGCGACATTTTCCACTGACTTCTTGCTTTCAGCATCATAAGTGATCACAGCAATTGCTTTAAGGTTATCGTGTGAAGCCATACTTAGCTTAGCCTCAAATGAAAAGTCATATTGATTGATTTTATTTACCAATAAAGCAAAGTTATTCGAAAATATCTCAGTCAAAAAACGATCATACTCTTCAGACATCTCTAGAGAGATAACAGTACCTTGCTCGACAATAACTTCTGCTATCTGCTCATTTAAAATATTAATTTTAGCAAAGCTGAGTTGGTGCTTATTCATAACATACTATCGCTTATATTTTGTACATACGAACAACAATACTACACTTATATTTTTAACTTAACAAACATGGATTAGATCTTATCTAATGTTTCTATAGGTTTATAGGTAATGATCAAATAATTGTACATTAACCATTTCACCAGCTTTCACCTTACCTTGCTCGCTTGGCAATATAATAAAGCAGTTAGCGCTGGCTAAACTAGATAAGATACCAGACCCTTGCGCACCGGTTGAAGTAACAACATTTTCACCTGCTTGATTCACTGAAAGTACACCGCGTTGAAAATCCATACGCCCTGGTGACTTGCGTAAGTCGCTGCTACATTTTACCTTTAACTGTGTACGCTGTAATGGCATTGAGTTTTGCATCTTAGTCAGAGCCACTAGCGCTAATTGATGAAAAGTGACTAACGCTGAAACAGGATTACCGGGAAGTCCAAAAAACACACTATTAGCTAGTTTACCAAAAGCAAAAGGTTTACCTGGTTTCATCGCTATTTTCCAAAAACCAATTTCTCCTAATTCATCTAAAACCGTTTTTGTATAGTCGGCATCACCTACAGATACACCACCAGAAGAAATCACCGCATCGGCCTGTTCATCGGCACTAATAAAGGCAGCTTTAATCGCTTCGAAGTCATCGCCAATAATGCCAAAGTCAATTAAATCAACATGAAGCGTTTTAAGCATAGCTGCCAACACAAAACTGTTAGACTCATATATATCACCCTCACGCAACGCTTGACCTGGTAATTTCAATTCGTCGCCCGTTGCTATCAAAGCCACTTTTAATTTACGGTAAACCTTAACTTCAGCCACACCCAAAGATGCTAAAACACCGATATCAACCGCTGTTATTTTATGACCACTTCTTAGCACTTGCTGATCTACCTTAATATCTTCGCCAGCATTTCGAACATGAGAGCCAAAACTTTTCTCTTGTAAAAAAGTAATTTTCTCGCCATCAACACTGACATTTTCTTGCATCTCGACAGAATCACAACAATCTGGCATTTTAGCGCCTGTCATAATTCGAATACACTCACCGGGCTGACATGTTCCTTGAAAAGGGGCACCTGCCATAGAACGCCCAACGAGCGTTAAGGTTTTATTGGCTGCTAAGCAATTAACTTTGAATGCATAGCCATCCATCGCCGAGTTATCATGAGGCGGAACATTTAACGGACTAGCAATATCTAGGGCTAAAACATAATGTAATGCCTGCTCAATAGGCAAGGTTAGTGTCTCGGTAACAGGTGATACTTGAGATAACATATTAGCTAAGGCTTGTTCAAAAGGTAAAAGCCCTGGAGCTGAGCAACAATCAGACATAAAAACTCTCTTAATGATTCTAGTAGGTAAATTTCACTCTAAACAGAGCCAAGTTGCAAGCCTGTTGAGGAGAATGGGTTAAATAAATATGCAGAACCGATAGCGATAGTATCGCTTAAGTACCCACAAAATTAATAGTGATATAACGACGACTTTGTTGATTTTGATCAATATAAGGTTTCGCTAAAAAAATTACCATCTCGCCATTAGCGTTACATATACCCGAATAATTTCAAAATACAGCATGGATCTTGATTGATAGCGGGTATATACTAATTATTGACCAATATTTTATTTATAACACCGAGCTGTCATAGCTACCATGGTTTTCTTATTTCGCTTTATTAAGCACTTTATTAGAAACCATAATGTTGTGATATGCCGTAACTAAGAGCATGTATATATTAGCTTTTAGTTGCCAGGGTTAACAAGGAAACGCGTTAGCCTCCCTACATTTGGAAAGGTGACATGTTAACAGACAACTAT